>ERZ1034691.383-NODE-383-length-36298-cov-27.685512_pt1 | contig 36298 bp, 21 predicted proteins | sample MGYA00520638_ERZ1034691 | MGnify/ENA primary metagenome ERZ1034691 (study PRJEB33766, sample SAMN09781763) | gut metagenome | biome: gut microbiome | host: Homo sapiens | place: Madagascar | study: EMG produced TPA metagenomics assembly of the PRJNA485056 data... | reverse complement strand
CAGATACAGGCAGGAGAGTTGCAAATGCGGTGAACTGTGGCAGTGTCAGAAGAGAACAGCCTTTTGTATTTGAGTACGAAGGACAGCTTATACAGGGTATAATCGACTTGTATTTTGAAGAGGACGGAGAACTTGTGATTGTTGATTATAAGACCGACAGGGTTATGAAAGCTAAAGCGGGCGAAAAAGAGCTTGTCAAAAGATACGCAATCCAGCTTGATTACTATGCAAAAGCGCTGGAACAGCTTACCGGAAAAACTGTAAAAGAAAAAATTGTATATTCATTTGCTTTAGGAAAAGAAATAATGTGTTGAAATGACGAAAAATTTTCTCTAACATGTAAAATGCGGTTGAAAATATTGTATAATAATGGTAATATGAACTTGATTTGTGAATAAAACATATCAAATTTGCACAAAAATGTGCATAAAGGAAAAGGAGAGGAAAAATGAAAAAGCAAGTAAAAAAGTTTATGAGTGCATTACTTGCATGTGTAATGGTGGCAGTGTCAGTTATAGTATTTGACATGAATCCAGTACATGCAGCTTCTGGCGCAATAACAGAAGCATCAGGCTGGCTTGAGACAGCATATGTTAAATGGACACCTGTAACAGGAGCTACAGGTTACAATGTATATGTTAAGTCCGCAAATGCCTCAGATTCAGCTTATGTCCAGTTGGACGATGAGCTTATCAGAAAGTATCCGTCTTACATGAGAGCGGATGCTGTAGGATTAAAAGCAGGCGATTATGTTATGAAGATTGTTCCGCTGAACAATGGCAAGGAGAATACAGCAGCTGCTATCGTTTCAGATAAGCTTACTGTAAAAGCACATGACAGAAGCGGATTCACATTTTCAAGTAATTCACCGGTAAAGAATGGCGTTGGTGCATATAACAACGATGGTACATTAAAGTCTAATGCATCTGTTCTTTATGTTACAGAAGCTAATAAGAATACAGTTAAGATGAAGATTGGTAACACAGAATATACAGGTGTAGCAGCTATTACACAGGCAATTAAGGCTAAGAATAACTGCCAGCCAGTTGCTATCCGTATTATAGGTCAGGTTACATTAAGCGGACTTGCCTGCAAAGATGTATCATCAGCATATGCAATTGGTGTTAAGGGAGCAGCTAACGTAACATTTGAGGGTATTGGTGATGATGCTACTTTATATGAAGCAGGTGTGGCTGTATTCCAGTCAACAGGCATAGAAGTAAGAAACCTTGGTCTTATGAACTGGGGCGGTGGAAAAGACGGAGATGGTATATCTCTTAAGCAGTCAGTTGGCGTATGGGTACATAACAACGATGTGTTCTATGGTAATGCTGGTTCAGATGGTGACCAGGCTAAGGGCGATGGCTCTATGGATTTAAAGGATAATTCTCAGTATGTGACAGTATCTTACAATCATTTCTGGGATTCAGGAAAGATGTCACTTTGTGGTATGACGTCAGAGTCAGGTGAGAACTGGATTACATATCACCATAACTGGTTTGACCATTCTGATTCAAGACATCCTCGTATCAGAACAATGTCAGTTCATGTATATAACAATTACTATGATGGTAATTCAAAGTATGGTGTTGGTACAGCTAAGGATAGTGAGGCATTTGTAGAGGCTAACTATTTCAGACATTGTAATTATCCAATGCTCAGTTCAATGCAGGGAAGTGATGTTCTGGCAGGTGGAATATTCTCAAAAGAGAATGGTGGTGTCATCAAGGCATACAACAACTATATGGAAGGTCAGAAGTCTGTTATATATGCTAATTCGGATGCTGGTACAACAACTGCAAGTGCAACTGATTTCGATGCATATCTTGCAACATCAAGAAGTGAAACAGTACCTTCAACTTATAAGGCAAAGCAGGGTGGAAAGACATATTCTAATTTTGATACTAAGGTTGATTTAGGCGTTGATACCGCTGATATTGATGCACCTGCAGATGTTCCTTCAATTGTAACTAAGTATGCAGGACGTATTATGGGCGGAGATTTCAAGTGGACATTTGATAACAGTGTTGATGATACAAGCTATTCACTCAACAGGCCTTTAAAGGATAAGCTTAATGCATACAAGACATCTCTTGTATCAGTAGGCGGTGGAAGCGTATCATCAGGAGAAAAGCATATACATAATTATGTAAGTACTATAACAAAGAAAGCTACATGTGCTGAAGAAGGAGAAATTACTTACACATGTATAGCTACTAATGGAACTTGCGATAAGAAGACATACACAGAAGTAGTTCCAAAGACAGCTCATACATATGGTGAATGGAAAGTAGTTAAAGAAGCAACAGAGACAGAAGAAGGGCTTAAGAGTCATTCTTGTACAGTATGCGGGGCTGAAGAAACAGCATCTATTCCAAAGAAGGGTTCAACGGGTGGAACAGAGACACCAGAAGTACCAACAGGAGATTCTAAGGTACATAATTTTACAACATCAGATGCAAATAGTTCATTCTTTGTGATTTCTGGTAATCTTGCATCAAACAAGGGAACAGTAACGTATAATGGACTTACACTTACACAGTGCCTTAAGATGGAGTCATCAACAAGCATTAAGTTCACAGCGCCATCTGCTGGAAAGCTTACACTTGTATTTGGAGAAAGTGGTAAGAATGTAAAGATTAACGGAAAAAAGAACGCATCAGATTCTAATTGCATAGTAACAGTTGATGTTGCAGCTGGAAGTGTAGAGATAACAAAGGGAGATACAATGAATCTTTTCTATATTGTATATACACCATCTGGAACATCAGAGACAACACATACACATAAGTATGAGTCAAAGATAACAAAGCAGGCAACATGTACAGAGGCAGGAGTGCTTACATATACATGTACATCTACAACAGGTACATGTGACAAGAAGACATACACAGAAACAATCCCAGCAAAGGGACACAGCTTCAGTACAGAGTGGACAGTAGATGTTGAAGCAACAGAGACAACACCAGGAAGCAAGAGCCACCATTGTACAGTATGTGATGCGAAGACAGATGTAACAGTAATTCCTGCAACAGGAACAGTAGAGAAGCCGTTAACAATTACTGCATCAAAGACAGAAGCAGATAAGACAGTAACATTTACAGCAAAAGCTGCAGGTGGAAAAGAAGGATATACATATAAGTTTATAGTATATAACAAGACAACAGGAACATGGGGAGTTGTACAGAACTACAGCAGTAAGAATACATGCACATGGACAAAGGGAAGTGCTGGAGACAGATACTTCTATGTAGATGTAAAGGATGCTGCAGGTAATGTGGCAAGAAGCGAGGCTCTTAATGTTAAGATTGAAGCAACTGCACCAAAGGTAACACTTACAGGAAGCTCAGAGACTGTTAATGCAGGAGCAAAGCTTACCCTTACAGCACAGACAACACTTGGAAGCGGATGCACATATAAGTTCATAATTTTTAACCCTGCAACTAACCAGTGGTTTAAGTTACAGGATTTCGGCTCAAGCAATACCTTCACATGGACAGCTGGAAGTGATGGAACAAGACAGTTCTATGTAGATGTTAAAGATGCTGATGGCAATGTGACAAGAAGCAAGGTTCTTAATGTTACTATTGGAAGCGGAAGTACTGATAGACTTACAGTTAATGCAACAGTAAGTGATAATACTACAAATATTGGAGAAAAGATTACATTTACAGCGCATGGCATTGGAGGAAAAGCAGGTTACACATATAAGATGGTTGTATACAATAAGACAACTAAGACATGGGGGCTTGTACAGAATTTCAGCAGTAACAATGCTATAACATGGGTTGCAGGAACAGCAGGAGACAGAGAATTCTATATTGATGTTAAGGATGCTGATGGCAATGTTGCAAGAAGTGCTGCTATGAATGTTATAACAAAATAATAAAAAAATAATAATGGTAGAAAGGCACATAGATAGAATAATCTGTGTGTCTTTTTTTATACATAAATATGAATTTTCTGTGAATAAAGCTTGAACAGTTTGTGCAAATGTGGTAATATTAATTTGAATTTTGAATTTTGATTATTCATAATTCACAATTGTATGCATATTTGGAAAAAGGAGAGGAAAATGTCATGCAAAGAATCAGAAAAGTTTTTGCAAAAGTTGTTGCTGGATTATTAGTAGTAAGTAATCTTGCAATAGCAGCACCAAGTATGACTTATGCAGCATCTGCATCAAGTTTTACTACTTATGGTGGATGGAATGAAATGATGTATGCAACTATCAAAGGTGTTAAGGATGCCGATGTTACTGCAGTATCATATTCAGGTCCAGTTAGTGGTTCTCTTACAGGAGAGGACTTTGAGTATCTTGTTAGAGATACAGCCGACGGAGCAAGAGTTGATGTAATGGGATTAAAGCCAGGTACATATACTCTTAAGGTTACTACTAAGACAGGTACATATACCCAGTCAGGAATTGAGGTTAATGCACAGGATAGATCGGGATATGCGCATTACAATTATACTGATGGTGTAGGTGCTTATAATGATGATGGTACATTAAAGGATAACGCAATTGTTCTTTATGTAACAGATGAAAACAAGAATACAGTTACACTTTCTTATGGTGGAGTAACAGTTTCAGGCATTGGTAATATTCTTAACTCAGTCGGTAAGGCATGTGGTGAAGCAGGTCATGAGACAGAGTGTAAGAAGGTATCGAAAGGAAAGACATATTACGGCAAGGGTAATACTAATCAGGGTATTCTCCAGTTACTTGCTGAGAATAATATACCATTAGTAATTCGTATGGTCGGAGCAGTATCAGAGTCTGGTCTTTATAAGACAGGAACATGGGCAGCAGCTAATGCAGGACTTATTGATGGCCTTACAGATTATGATTCTAATGATTATGGCGGAAGTGTTGGCGACAACGGTCATATGGCACGTATGAAGTCAGCAAAGGATGTAACAATTGAAGGTGTTGGTACAGATGCAGCTATGGATGGATGGGGAATTCATTTTATGTCTGAGACATCAACAACAGCAGCTGGATTAGGAAAGAGCTTTGAGGTTCGTAATCTTACATTTATGAATCAGCCAGAAGATGCTATTGGTATGGAAGGTGTTCAGGAAGGCTCTGTTATAACAGCTCCAGTTGAAAGATGCTGGATCCACAACAATGAGTTTTACAGCCCTTCTATAACAGGACCTGCAGAATCAGATAAAGCTGAAGGTGATGGATCATGTGATTTCAAGCGTGGTGAATATTTAACAGTTTCATATAACTACTTTGAAGGATGTCATAAGACTAACCTTGTTGGTTCATCAGATACATCGTTACAGTATAATCTTACATATCATCACAATATCTGGAAGGGATGTAAGGCAAGACAGCCTCTTGGACGTCAGGCTAATTTGCATTTCTACAATAACCAGTTTATAGGAACAACAGATTATGCCATGAATACAAGAGCCAATGCTTACATATATTCAGAGTACAATCTGTTTTTTATGACAAAGAATCCTATGGATGTAAGTTCAGGAGCAATTAAAAGCTATAATGATTCATTCTCATCTTGCATAGGAGCAATGGGAGGAACAGTTGTTACAGATAAGTCAACTAAGGTTAAATCTGGCAACAAGTATGAGAATTTTGATACAGATGCAGCACTTTCATATATTCCTAGTGGAACTTATCAGTTACAGACAAGTGTTACAGATGCAGCCAAGGTTCTTAAGGCATACAATGGATGCATGCCAGAGACAGTTAAGAGACCAGAGAATGTTACAACTTCAGAGTGTTCATTGTTATCATATTGTGCACCTGGTGTAACACCAATTAATATATCTGATTATCCATATACAGCAGCGCCAGGAAAGATTAGCAAGACGGTATATGCATTCACAGTAGGTGGAACAGTAGATGTTACTATATCATTTGCATCGGAAGCATTAACTACAACAGGTTGTCTTGTTAATGAGACTGGTGAGTGCTTCCAGGTAGGAAGTGGTACTGTTACAGGTCTTCCGGCTGGAACGTATATGGTTATGCCATATAATGTTCAGTCAGGTGGTAATGGAGTTAATCCGGCAGCAGGTACATTTAAGGATATGACTATTAATTCAATTACAATTAATGCGGCTGATCCTAATGCACATTATCATCATTATGTATCAGAGGTAACTAAGCAGGCTACATGTGCAGAAGAAGGCGTTATTACATATACATGTACAGCAACTAATGGAACTTGTGATAAGAAGACATACACAGAGGTGATTCCAAAGACAGCTCATACATATGGCGAATGGAAAGTAGTTAAAGAAGCAACAGAGACGGAAGAAGGACTTAAGAGTCATTCTTGTACAGTATGCGGGGCTGAAGAAACAGCATCTATTCCAAAGAAGGGTTCAACGGGTGGAACAGAGACACCAGAAGTACCAACAGGAGATTCTAAGGTACATAATTTTACAACATCAGATGCAAATAGTTCATTCTTTGTGATTTCTGGTAATCTTGCATCAAACAAGGGAACAGTAACGTATAATGGACTTACACTTACACAGTGCCTTAAGATGGAGTCATCAACAAGCATTAAGTTCACAGCGCCATCTGCTGGAAAGCTTACACTTGTATTTGGAGAAAGTGGTAAGAATGTAAAGATTAACGGAAAAAAGAACGCATCAGATTCTAATTGCATAGTAACAGTTGATGTTGCAGCTGGAAGTGTAGAGATAACAAAGGGAGATACAATGAATCTTTTCTATATTGTATATACACCATCTGGAACATCAGAGACAACACATACACATAAGTATGAGTCAAAGATAACAAAGCAGGCAACATGTACAGAGGCAGGAGTGCTTACATATACATGTACATCTACAACAGGTACATGTGACAAGAAGACATACACAGAAACAATCCCAGCAAAGGGACACAGCTTCAGTACAGAGTGGACAGTAGATGTTGAAGCAACAGAGACAACACCAGGAAGCAAGAGCCACCATTGTACAGTATGTGATGCGAAGACAGATGTAACAGTAATTCCTGCAACAGGAACAGTAGAGAAGCCGTTAACAATTACTGCATCAAAGACAGAAGCAGATAAGACAGTAACATTTACAGCAAAAGCTGCAGGTGGAAAAGAAGGATATACATATAAGTTTATAGTATATAACAAGACAACAGGAACATGGGGAGTTGTACAGAACTACAGCAGTAAGAATACATGCACATGGACAAAGGGAAGTGCTGGAGACAGATACTTCTATGTAGATGTAAAGGATGCTGCAGGTAATGTGGCAAGAAGCGAGGCTCTTAATGTTAAGATTGAAGCAACTGCACCAAAGGTAACACTTACAGGAAGCTCAGAGACTGTTAATGCAGGAGCAAAGCTTACCCTTACAGCACAGACAACACTTGGAAGCGGATGCACATATAAGTTCATAATTTTTAACCCTGCAACTAACCAGTGGTTTAAGTTACAGGATTTCAGCTCAAGCAATACATTTACATGGACAGCTGGAAGCGATGGAACAAGATTATTCTATGTTGATGTTAAGGATGCTGATGGTAATGTAACAAGAAGCAAAGCTCTTAATGTTACTATTGGTAATGGAAGTGCTAACTGGCTTTCAGTTAAGGCAACAGTAAGCTCTAATACATCTAAGACTGGAGACAAAATTACATTTACAGCAGAAGGCATTGGAGGAAAAGCAGGATACACATATAAGATGGTTGTATACAACAAGACAACTAAGATATGGGGACTTGTACAGAACTTCAGTAGCAATAATACAATAACATGGACAGCAGGAACAGCAGGAGACAGAGAATTCTATATTGATGTTAAGGATGCTGATGGCAATGTTGCAAGAAGTGCTGTTATGAATGTTACAACTACTAAATAATAGTTTAACTCTATAACATTTAATCATTATTGAATGCACGGGCGTTTCATTTGATACGCTCGTGTATTTTTTTACTAATTTGTTAAAATAATTTTTGAAAAATATATTGAATATTGATAATAAATCAAAATGCATATATAATATAAGATTGACAGATAATAAATATATAATAAGAGGGATGAATTATGGCAAAGATAAGTGTTATAACACCTGTCTATAAAGTAGAGAATTACTTGAGAAAATGTGTAGACAGTATACTTAATCAGACATTTAAGGATTTTGAGTTAATAATAGTTGATGATGGTTCACCAGATTCATGTGGAAGTATAGCAGATGAATATGCTCAGAAAGATGAAAGAGTAAGCGTTATACATAAACAAAACGGTGGTGCGCCAAGTGCAAGAAACAGGGGGATTGATATAGCAAAGGGAGAATGGCTGTATTTTCCGGATTCAGATGACTGGCTTGAGCCGGATTATCTTGAAGCATTATACAATACTGCTATAAAAACAGATGCTAAGCTAGTTGTGTCTGGTTATACAATGGAGTATTTTGAAAACGGTGTAGCACACAGCTACAGTGTATCAACACCTAAGAAGAATTATAATTCACAGGAGTTAGTAAGAGGTAATCTGCACAATTATTTTGATAATATGATGATGGCTGTACCTTGGAATAAGTTATATAAGGCAGATTATATATTAGACAATAATTTAAGATTTCCAGAGTTAAAGTGGGATGATTTACATTTTAATATGGAAGTTATTATGGATGTTGATAAGGTTTCTATATGTAGTAATGCCGGATATCATTTCTTCCGTTCAAGACCAGGCTCAGAAACTACTACAGTTTTTGACAACATGCTGTATAAGAAGAGAAAAGAACAGTTTGAGCATATTATGAGAGTGTACCGCCACTGGAATATTAAAGACAGAGAGATTCTCAGTGTTATATATGGATATTATGCTTCAAGACTTGTACAGTGTGTGCAGGAGATATCAATAAGTAATAACAGCAAAGCAGACAAGAAGAGAATGATTTCAGATATATTGAACGACAAGCTTAGTTATACAGCTATTAAGAAAGGCAGAATTGAATCTAAGGTATTGTCAATAGCTGCTACACCAATGAGAATGCATAATGTGTCATTATGTATATTTATGGGTAAAGCAATTGGATTTGTAAAGATTAATATGTCATCTTTATTTTATAAGATAAAATCAAAGTCTGTTAATAAGGCAAAAGTTATAAATTAATTAAACAAGATGGAGAAAATTTGATGATTAAATCCACAATTAGAAAGATAATGGACGATGTTCAGACTATTTCATATGCACAATTAGAAAATAGGCTTGAAAAATATAGCGAGATATCATTTGATATATTTGATACTCTTATAAAAAGAGATGTACCTAAGCCTACAGACGTTTTCAGACTCATGGGAAAATGCATGAGAGATGAAAGTTTCTATGAAAACAGAGTCGGAGCAGAAAGAATTGCAAGACAGGCTTTAGGCGAGGTGTCACTTGAAGATATATATGCTATTATGTATTCGAATAATGAAGATAATAAGCAGAAACTTATGTCGAATGAGATAGAGTACGAGAATAGTCTGTGTACAGTTAATAAAGACATGATTGATATATATAATAGAATTGTAAAAGATAAAAGAGTATTTCTTATATCTGATATGTACCTTAGCAGAGAAGTTATACAGTCAATTCTTGATAATAATGGAATAAAGGGATATGAGGCATTAATAGTATCCAATGAGATAGGAAAAACGAAATCAAGTGGTGAATTGTATGAATACGTGAAGTCAGAATACGGCTGTAAGAACATGTGCCATGTCGGAAATAATTTTATGGCAGATTATGTTGCGGCAAAGAAATCAGGACTTTCATCTTGTAAAATTAAAACTAATACATACAGACTTGAAAGAAAATTTGATATTGAATCGGATAAGGATGCATATTTAAGAGCATTTTTAAGTAATCACCATTCATATGATGAGGATTATTTCTATAATTTTGGATATGAAAGATTCGGTCCGGTATTATACGGCTTTATTAAATGGATGTATGAGGATCTTGTAAAAGAAGGAATACAGGAAGTATATTTTATGGCAAGAGATGGTTTCATAATGCGTAAAGTATACAGAGAATTAGGATATGATAAAAAGATTTCTGACAGATATTTTGAGGCATCACGACGAAGCTTAAGAGTTCCTTCATATCACAATAACAACAGCATAGAGTACGTTATTAATGAATCACCGCTGTTGTCAACGACGAATATGGAACAGCTTCTGGATAGTCTTGGACTAGAGGCTTCTGATTATGAAAATGTAATCAAGGAATACGGATTTACTTTGAGAGGACATATCAGGAGAGATGAATTAAAGGATAATCCCGATTTTGTTAAGTTATATCAAAGAATTAAATCAGATGTGATTAATAATTCCAGTATGGAATTTGAGAATCTTATTAATTACCTTAAACAGTGTGATTTCAGTAAGAAAATTGCTGTTGTTGATATAGGCTGGGGTGGTTCTATGCAGAAGAACTTGATACAGACACTCAATAATAATGGAATATCTAACAATATAACAGGTTATTATCTTGGTTTATCTAAGAAATCAAGAGAAAATCTCGGCAAAAACGGATATAAAGCAAAGGGATATCTGTTTGACTGTCTTAATAACAGTAACGATAAAGATATTGAGATTGCATTCAGACCATTATTTGAAACATTATTTTTAGAACAGTCAGGTTCCGTAAAATGTTATGAAACAAGAGAAGACGGAGTGGTTGCTGCAGTAAGATATGAGTATGAATATCTTAAAGATGGTGAATTGTCACACGAGGCACAGAATGTAATTAATATTCAGAAGGGTGCAGTTAATTTTGCGAAAGACTTTAAGGATAGTAAAGTTTCAGATTATATAAACAGTGACGTTAAAACACTGTTTAAATATATGTATACAACAGGTACCAATCCTAATATGCAGGATGTAAAAATGTTTGGAGATTTTATTTTCTTTAACAATGGCAGTGAGAATTATCTTGCAAGGCCTAAGAAAGTATTATCTTATGTACCTAATCCTAAGAAATGTTTAAGAGATTTATCAGAAGCACAGTGGAAAGTTGGATTTTTCAAGCGTTTAATGAAAATACCATTTCCATATTTAAGATTATATATGAAGCTGCATCGTATGAATAATAATGAAGAGGATTGAGCTTGGAAGGGACAATTAAACAATGATATACATTTTAATGCTTAGTGTATTAGTGTTATTAATTATAACCATGCAGTTGTTTAATAAAGATATGACAGCACCGGCATTTTTGATTACAGCAGCATTTACAGTATCTCTATTGTGTTGCTGCATATATGCGGATGTATGGGGATTTAATGATTACAGACTTATACTGGTCATATTGGCTGGTTTGATAGGATTTAATATATTCAGTTATATTACATATATACTTGATAAGAACGGCAGAGAGCCTGCTTCATACAGATTTGAGCCTGTAGCGGTTAATGGATATAAGTTATGCATCTATCTGTTTTTTCAGTTGGTTTTATATGGATTGTACATAATCATGATTATGAAAACGACAGGAAGCTTTTCATTATCGGGCATGTCTGACGCTATTGGAGCCTATTATAATGCCGGTAAAAGCGGAAAACAGGTGTATAGTTCTGGTCTGGTTAATATTGGTACGATTATCAATATGCCGGGTATCTATTATGTAATATATATCGCAGTAAATAATATAATATGCAGAAAGAAGAATAATATACTTATATATATTAATATATTTGTGGGAATGACAGGTGCGCTTCTCAGCGGAACACGGACTACATTTTTTATGTATATTATTGCAACGGTGATTATCTATATAGTACTTAAACAGAGATATAACGGCTGGAAAAAGAATATTAATATTGCCAGCGTTATTAAAGGTGTTTTGTTTATAATGGCTGCTATAATTGTATTTAATATGCTCTTTGCAATTCAGGGAAGAACATTGTCTGATATAACTGTAGTAGATCTTATAGCAAATTATATAGGTGCACCAGTCAAGAACCTTGAATTGTTTATTAAGGACGGGAGAATTACAGGTAATGGGTTTGGCTTAATAACATTTCATGATACATATTCATGGATAAATGAAATGCTTGGTTCAGAACATTTCATCATACCTAAAGTATATAAGTATAGATGGATTGATGGTAAGATACTTGGAAATGTATATACACAGCTCATGCCGTTATACAACGATTTTGGTATATCAGGTGTATTTATATCAATGGGACTTTTAGGCATATTCTGCCAGAAGATATACGACAGTATAAAGTACAAGAAAAGCAGAGGAAATATTGATTACAGACTGCTGATATATTCATATGTCGGATTTGCAATAATCTTCAGCTTTTTCTCAAATAAATTTTTTGAACTTATATTTGCAAGAGCAATGATATATTATCTTGTAGGCATTTTTATATTTGATATATTCTTCTGTCATATTTCAATAAGATATGGAACATTTGTATTGAATTTTAGAAAAAAGAGTAAGGGTGGAAAATAATATTATGAATGGACTGGTATCAATTATAGTTCCTGTATACAACAGTGAGCATTGGCTTGACAGATGTGTAAAAAGTATATTGGGACAGACATATCATAATATTAAGATAATACTTATAGATGATGGTTCACAAGATGGTTCAGCCGCTTTATGCGATGAATATGCAGCAGAATATGAAAAGGTAAATGTTATTCATCAGCAGAATCTTGGTGCAGGAAGTGCAAGAAATGCAGGACTGCAGTATGCTGATGGCGAATATATATGCTTTGTGGATTCAGATGACTGGATAGAGCCGGTGCTTGTTGAAAGATTAGTGAGCGGAATTGCTGACGCAGATGTGTCAATATGCGGATACAGCATATCAGATGACTCAGAAACAGACAGTGATTCTAAAGGCACGGTCAGCTGTGACAGGCTTGATGTATTAAAAAGGATGCTTATGCCTGGTTATCCACCAGAAGAAGCGTGTTACGGATATCTGTGGAATAAGTTATTTAAGAAGTCAATAATTGAAAAGTACGATATAACATTTAATAATTCATATATTATGTGGGAGGACATGCTGTTTTGTTGCAGATATATGGCTCATATTGAGAATGGAACATACTACTGCGATAAATTATATCATTATAATATGGATAATGAAACGAGCCTGAGTCATAAAGTGACAGCAGAGGTTATGGATTCGTGGAATCTTGCAGCGAAAGAGATAGAAAATATTGTAACAGATATGGGGGTAAAAAAAGAAATTCAGTATGATGCTGTGACAGCAGATTTATATATGAAGACATTAATTGCCTATGCTAAAGAGAAAAAAATCCGTAATCTGCAAAAAGAAACTGTACAGTATCTTGATAGACAGAAACATCTGCTTAGAAAGAAATATAGAATATATTTAATGATATATAAAATATCTCCGGTATTATTACAGAGTATTAGTAATTTATTAAGTGTATAAATGAGGACATATATGATTGGAATTATAACTTTATATTATAACAATTATAATATTGGCGGGCTTCTTCAGGCCTACGCATTACAAAAGACACTTGAAGATAACGGAATTGAGTCAGAACAGCTGTCAGTATGGCATTATAAGAAAGAGACTGTCAGCTTTAGAAGAAAATTAACAAGCAAAGCAATTCGCATGATAAAGAATCCGGCTGCAGAGATAAAGGCAACAAAACATAACCGGGAGATGGAATGGCGTAAAAATGTGATATCAGCTGATATAGAAAAGCGTCAGAAGCATATGAGAGCTTTCATGCAGGAGATACCTCACAGCAGTCAGATATATACACCGGACAACATAAAGGAAAGCCTTAAAGACTATTCAGGATATATAGTTGGAAGTGATCAGGTATGGAATGATGACTATATTGATAAGAATAACATGATGATAAATATGCTTCAGTTTGTACCGGACGACTATCCTAAGATTTCATATGCGGCAAGTATTGGAAAGAACAGCGGTTTTAAGGACTGGTTTGTTGAAATGCTTGGCGGGCTTAAGCATTTTGATTCGGTATCAGTAAGAGAAAAGTCGGCAGCAGACATAATAAAACAATATACAGGAATTGATTCACAGGTTGTATTAGACCCGACACTTATGCTTACAGATGAGGATTGGAAAGCATTAGTACATAAAGAAGATAATAAGAGTGAAAAAACACCATATATATTTACATATTTTCTTGGGCAAGATAAAGCAAACAGAGAGTTTGCAGAAGAATTAAGCAAAAAAACATCTATGAAAATAATTAATTTTGCACATGCAATCAATTATTTCAGGGATGAGGATAAAGAGTTTGCGGATGAAGCAGTAATGGATTATTCGCCAAAAGATTTTATAGATTATATTGCAGGCGCATCATTTGTAATTACAGACTCTTTCCATGCAACAGTATTTTCGTTAATATTCCATAGGCCTTTCTATACACTGACAAGGCAGAGTGCAGATGGAATTAAGTCAATGAATTCCAGAGTAGTTGATTTACTTAATACATATGGATTGCCTGACAGATTAATAGATGCACAGGAGCAGCTATTTGACGGTAATGTTAATGATATTGATTTTAGCACATTTGATAATATGATTAATGAGCAGAGAAAGAAATCAATGACATTTATAAAAGACAGTCTTTTAAATCGTAAGGGTGGAAATAATTAAAATGAAAATAGACAGAACGAAAAATGCGGGCCGTAACATAGTGTTTGGCTGCATGCTTAAGATATATCAGATAGTTATGCCGTTTATTATGCGTACACTTATGATATATTACATGGGTATCCAGTATCTGGGACTTAACAGTTTATTCACATCTATCCTTCAGGTTCTTAATCTGGCTGAATTAGGTGTTGGTAGTGCTATGGTGTACAGCATGTACAAGCCAATAGCAGTAGATGATAAGAAAATGATATGTGCATTAATGAAGCTGTACCGCACATATTACAGAGTAATTGGAATAATAATAGCATTTTTAGGATTATGCCTTGTGCCTTTTATTCCGAAATTAATAAAAAGCGATGTTCCAGCGGATATTAATATATATATTTTGTACATATTAAATCTGTCGGTTACAGTGCTTTCGTACTGGTTGTTTGCGTATAAGAACTGCCTGCTTGATGCACATCAGAGAACAGATGTGGCAAGCAAGGTTACTCTTGTTACTAATACATTACAGTATATAGTGCAGTTCTTTACGTTATGTTTTTTAAAGAATTATTATGCTTATATAATCGTTTCACTGGCAGCGCAGGCACTGACAAATATACTTACAGCGGTTGTAACAACCCACATGTATCCTGATTACAGACCAGAGGGAAATCTTTCAAAAGAAGTTATATCAGGTATTAACAGAAGAATAAGGGATTTATTTACCTCCAAGTTAGGCGTGGTAATAGTTAATTCAGCTGATACCATAGTAATATCAGCATTTCTTGGATTGACAATGCTTGCAATATATCAGAATTATTTCTTTATAATGAATTCAATAATAAGCATTGTGACAATTATATTTGCAGCATGTACCGCGGGAATTGGAAACAGCATAATCGTTGAAACTAAAGAAAAGAATTTTGCGGATCTTAGAAAATTCACACTTATAATAACATGGATAGCAGGATTCTGTGCTATATGTCTGCTGTGTCTGTATCAGCCGTTTATGGAGATATGGGTTGGAAGTGAGTTGAAGTTAAACTTTTTGGCAGTAGTGTTTTTATGTATATATTATTTTGTTTATGAGGTCAACCAGTTATTTACAACATATAAGGATGCTGCAGGAATGTGGCATGAAGACAGATTCAGACCGCTTGTTACGGCATTGGCGAATCTTTTTATGAATCTTTTGATGGTTCAGTTCTGGGGTATATATGGCGTAATTATATCGACAGTAATATCTACGCTTTTTATAGGCATGCCGTGGCTCTTACATAATCTCTTTACAGTAATATTTACGAAAGACCAGATGATACAGTATGTAAAGAAATTGCTATTATATGTTGCTGTTACTGCAGCTGCTGCAGTTGTAACATATGGTTTATGCAGTCTGGTTAATGCAGGAGCAGTAATACAGATTATTGTAAAGGGAGTTATATGTCTTATAGTTCCTAATATGATATATCTGGCTGCTTATTATAGAATGTATGAATTTAAGCAGACTGCAGCACTTGCAGATAAAATGCTTAAGGGTAAGGCTACATTTTTAAAGAAATTAATGTAAGAAAAAAGAATGGGGAAAGATATGATTAATATAATTGATAAAAAGGACTGCTGTGGATGCAGAGCATGTGAGGTGCAGTGTCCTGTTAATTGTATTAAGATGAAAGCAGATAATGAAGGCTTCTGGTATCCTGAAATCATGATTCAGGAATGTGTACGATGCGGAATGTGTGAAAAAGTCTGTCCGATTCTTAATAAGACTTCTAAGACAGGAAAGACAGAGACTCTTGGAATACTTGCTAAGGATGATAATATCAGGAAGAACAGCTCATCGGGCGGTGTATTCAGCCTTATAGCCCAACATGTTTTAGAGCAGGGCGGTATTGTATTTGGAGCTTCATTTGACGAGAATATGATGGTTCACCATATTGGTGTCGAGAGCAGTGAAGGACTTGAAAAGCTCAGAGGCAGCAAATATCTGCAGAGTAATACAGAGAATACATATACAGAAGCTCAGAATGAATTAAAAAAAGGCAGGCTTGTGCTTTATTCAGGAACAGCATGTCAGATAGAGGCATTAAAAAATATTCTAGGCAGAGAATATGATAATCTTATTACAATAGACATACTGTGTCATGGAGTTCCAAGCCCGAAGTTATGGAAGAAATATCTTGATTATCAGGAGAAACAGGCTGGGGCAGCAGTAAGAAAGATAAGCTTCAGAGATAAGAGCAAGGGCTGGCGTCTGTTTAGTGTAAAACTGGAATTCGATAATGGAAAAGAGTATTGCAAAGACCTTAATGAAGATATATTTATGCAGATGTTTCTTAAGAACATATGCCTGCGTCCATCATGTCATGACTGTAGATTTAAGAATATAAACAGAAACAGTGATATTACAATCGGGGATTTCTGGGGAGTTGAAAATGTACTGCCAGAGCTTGATGATGACAGAGGAATATCAGTTGTTCTTACACATTCTGATAAAGGCAGGGAATTGATACAGAAAATAGCAGATGAGTCACAGATAAAGCAGGTAGAGACAGATACAGCTCTTCCGCCGTCGGCTGATTCAAGACGTTCTGTATCAATGCATAAAAAAAGAGAAATATTCTTTAATAACATAGATACTTATGATATAACAAAGTTAGCAGGATATGTAAAAGAATCCAAGCTAACAATATTTATACATAAAGTTGTCCGTAAATTAAAAAGGGTTATGAAATTAACTACATAAATATAAATGTACAACAGATGAGGAGGATTAATACATGAAGACAAAAAGAATGAAAAAGATACTGAGCAGAATTGCTATGGTATTAAGCGTTGTAACTGTTATTGTTTCGTCGTCAGTGGTGATGGTGGATGCTGAAATTGTAACCAGTTCGGACTTTGTATCTACATCATATTCGCATGATTACAGCAGATGGGCATCGGTTATCAGGTCATATCTTGTGGGCTGTGATGATGGACGGTTGATGAGAGTATACTTAGGAAGCAAAGGTTATTATGTTGAATATTATGATTCTGATTTTAATCTGTTAGAAAGCAAAACAATTGATAAGGAACTGAGCTTATTAGGTGGATTCTATGCAGGAAAAGATGCTTATTACATTGTGTCAGGACAGAATAACCCAGATGAGTTGGCAGATGTTGAATGTTTCAGGATAACTAAATATGATAAGAACTGGAACAGAATCACATCGGCAGGGTTGTATGATTGTAACACATATGTTCCTTTTGATGCGGGAAGTCTTAGAATGACAGAAGCATCAGGATATCTGTTTATAAGGACATCACATACAATGTATAAAAGTGATAATGGATATCATCATCAGGCTAATGTTACTATTCAGCTTAATGAGAGCACTATGAAGATTACGGATTCATTTACTAATGTAGGTAATAGTTCATATGGATATGTAAGCCATTCATTTAATCAGTTCATTAAGACAGATGGTAATCATATTGTAGCTGTGGATCATGGAGATGCATATCCTAGAAGTCTGGCATTAATTAAGTATAAGACAGATTTTACTGGGGGACAGTTCTGCTCTAATATAGGATATTGGTGGGATAGTAATAAGCATGCAGTTGTAAATAATAGTTGTGATGTTACGGATTTACTTACAATATCAGGACAGATAGGAGATAATACAACGAATGCGACAATAGGAGGCTTTGAGATAAGCGATACTTCATATATTGTTGCAGCAAGTTCTATTAATCAGGAAAAGCAGGAAGGCTTAAAAAATATATATATTCTTACAGAATCTAAGGAAGACGGAACTGTAAAGTCTAATCAGATTACAGATATAAGCGGTAAATATAATGCTACATCTCCATATCTTGTGAAGATAAACAATAACAAGTTCATGGTTATGTGGACAATTAAAAATGATAATACAGTATATTATGCTTATATTGATGGAAATGGTAATCTTATAAGTGATATTAACACAATGAGCGGACAGCTTTCAGACTGTGAACCAATTGTTTATAATGGAATGGTGTTATGGTATACATGCAGCAATAAGAAGATTACTTTCTATGGAATTAATACAGATGGTACAACATTTGGAGATGAACTTAAAGCTTCTATGACAGCATCTGATGGCGGAAGCACAATTACATTCACAGCTGATGCACAAGGTGGAATGGGAACACATACATACAAGTTCCTTGTATATAATAAGACAACAGATACATGGGCAAGGATTCAGGATTATTCAGAGAATAATACACTTGTATGGTCAAAAGGAACATCTGGAGACAGAGATTTCTATGTGGATGTTAAAGACAGTACAGGCAAGGTGGTAAGAAGTAAGGCGGTCAATATTAAGATCGATAAGCCTACAGCAGTACTTACCCCAAGTGCATCAACAGTTACGGCCGGAGACAAGCTTACGCTTACAGCTTCAACTAATAAGAGTGGCTGTACATATAAGTTCTTAATCTATAACCCAGCAACTAACCAGTGGTTTAAGTTACAGGATTTCGGAAGTAAGAACACATATACATGGACAGCAGGAAGTGCCGGAACAAGACAGTTCTATGTAGATGTTAAAGATTCTGAAGGTAATGTTACAAGAAGTAAGGTTGTCAATGTGACAATTAAAGGAACGTTATCAGTAAAGGCAGCGGTAAGTGCAAATACATCAAAGCCGGGAGATAAGATAACATTCACAGCAGAAGGATCAGGCGGAAAGGCGGGCTACACATATAAGATGGTTGTATATAATAAGACAACCAAAACATGGGGACTTGTTCAGAACTTCAATGCTAACAACAAGATAACATGGACAGCCGGAAGTGCCGGAGACAGAGAGTTTTATATCGACGTTAAGGATGCAAGCGGTAAGGTTGTCAGAAGTTCAGTGATGAATGTTAAGACAAGTAATTAATTGACAATTAAATAATTGATATTAGATGAGCTGAGACTTTAACTATAATAGCGTTAGAGCCTCAGCTTTTTTGTTTAATAATGGCTATTGACACAAGTATGCAGTAAAGGTACTATAAAATCAGTTTATAAGTGTGATAATGAGCAGGGGGGAGAAGCTTAAAAAGCTTATACAAAAGATTATGTATTATTTAGTATGTTTGTTGATGACACCGGGGAGTAAGATGTGCTATTACATTGCGGTGCAGCTTATTGATAATAGCGAGAACAAGAAAATTAAAGGCATTTTGGCTGTGCTGGCAAGTTATATTATTGAATTGGGACTGTTCGGATTACGAGTCGACTTCAATAGTTATAAGCTGTCATTAATTATAGAGATGCTGTTGGTATATCTGGCGGTATTAGTGATACTCTGGATAAGGAAAAGCAATAGAAATCTTATTAATATATCCGTATTTGTTCCGCTGGCAATAATGTATCCTATGTGTATATATGCCGTACCGGAAGGCACGAATACAGCATTGATGCTGACATCATGGTTTGTTGGCAGTGCATTCTGCAATCTGTATATGTATATTGCATTTGATATTCCTGATATGAAGAATCAGAAGAAAGCACTCCGTAAGATAGAAGACAACAGAGTACTCAGAGACAGCCAGATAGATGTAATGCAGATATATCAGGGATTTGGACAGAAATCAATAGAGAGTATAGATGAAATCAAAGCAGCAATTATAAAAAACATTTCAGCAGAACAGCTGGATGAAAATATTAAAAATACTGTTACAGATATGAGAGTGAAAGAGTACTGCTCTAATACCATTGTTAATCAGATAATTTATCTTATGAAAAACAGATGTACAGATATAGAATTTGATGCAGATGTGGATGTGAATTCTATTATAGAAATAGATGAACTTTCGCTGTCATCAGTAATGCTGAATCTGCTTGATAATGCGTACAATTATTGTGAGGCTGATAAGAAATCTTCAAAGAAATATATAAAATTAACAATGAATATGAGGGGAGATTATCTTACTATAAATGTTGTTAATTCTTATTCAGGAAAGGTAAAAGCTAAGAAATCAGATAAAAGCTCAGTCTTAAGAGAACATGGATGGGGAAGAATTATAATAAAAGATATTGCAAAGAAATATGGCGGTCAATTCAATACAGTTATAAGTAAGAATATGTATACTGCCAAAGTGATATTATGTTCAGATAAGAGAGGGGAGATTGAGCCGGTATGAGAATAATAATCAATTTAATCATAATAAGTATGGTAAATATTGCGGCAGTATTTTCACTCTTTATTATACCTGAATATAAAATCAGTCTGAAGAAATTATTGGTCGAGCTGCTTATATTTGGCATATTTATAGGTAATATAAAGTACTTTGTGCAGGCAAACAGTAAAGTTGATTTGGCATTGATACTGTTAAATAACATAATATTTTTCACAATATTTCTGAAAGCAATAAAGAGAAATTATTATAAGTTTATATTGGCATATGGAATTATGACATTTATATGTTTCAGTGCAGAATCAATACTAGTTGTGTTAAATATCAGCTCTGATGGAAATATTTTTTCAGAGTCATTCTTTTATATGAGTGTTGTTGAACTGATATTTATCTCAATGCTTGACGCCATTCTTTATCTACTGGTGCGGAAGGTAAAGAATTACATAGATAATATATATATTGACATAAAAGGTATTTTTGCTATTTTACTAGTGGCGTGTTACTGTTCAATATACCCGAGTTATGTTAAAAGAATAGTGGCACAGTATAATCGCAGTGTTAATACAAGTATTTTCATAGTGGTGAACTTTTTCACACTTGTAATACTTGCAATTATCCTTGTTAGAAGCATAATGTTGAATAGGAAGCAGTATCTTATGGAATATAAAGAGGTGTATGAAAAAGAGCAGGAAAGACTAAACAGTATTCTTTCACAGAATGAAAATATGGCAAAACTAAGACATGATTATATTAATCAAATAACTGTTGTAAATGCATTGGCAGTTACAGACCCTCAAAAGGCAATAGAATTATTAGATAACATGAGAGAAGAGTACAAAGAGAGAACACAGATATGAGAATTGCAATATGTGATGATTACATGGAACATGCTATAGATATAAAAGCGAATATATCCGGTGTTAATGGAGAAATAATAACGGATCTGTATGATGATATAGAACATTTATTTTCAGAGGTCAGGGCAGATAAGAAAAAATACGATGCAGTATTTATGGACATGGAGTGGGAGAAAAACATGAAAAGTGGAGTTGATTATGTCCAGATGTTAAGTGAGATGGATTGCCGTGCGAGAATAATATGCGTGACAGCCTACACTATGAAATATATAGAAAAATTGTTTTGGAATAATGTTGAGATATTTGGCGTGTTGAATAAGCCTGTGAATAGGGAGAGCCTTCAGAAGATACTTGAGAAGCTGCAGGCGGATAATGACAGATTAAAAGAGGAGCTTGTGCTTAGTTACAACGATACTGTGTTCAAGGTAAAAATAAATGAAATAGTATATATAAAAAGCAACGTACACAAAATCATTATTTATATGCTTGATGGAGAACAGTCATTTTATGTTTCATTTAGGAGTATATGCTCAAAGATGCCAAAGCATTTTTACTGCATAAATAAGGGCATACTGGTAAATCTTAATTATGTAAAAAGGATAGAGCAGGATGATGTTATTCTTACATATCTGAAACAGACAGTGACACTGCCGATTGCAAGAAATAAGAAAAAAGATTTTAAAGACACATTTTTCGAGTATATTGGATGATTGGAAAATGAATAAATGCAGATAAATCCACCTTAAGAGGTTAGAAAGATATAACCGCTTAAGGTGGATTATTTTTTACCGTTCGTGAAGTCAAAAGTGCATTTCGTGCAAAAGCAATATGCAAATGAAAAAATAACATATAAAATCATAAAGCAGGACAGAGGTTAATTAGAATCATCTGGAAATATCTGCTCATAACTTATTTCGAGGATATCGCAGATACCTTTGATTTCATCAGGATATATATGCCGCTGTCCGACCTCAATTTTTGCAAGAGCACTTCGGGTAATATCAATTCCGATTATCTGTAATCGGGCTGACAATTGTTCCTGTGTGAGTTGACGATGCGTGCGTAATTGTCTGATATTATTACCTAATTTTTTCTCATATTCAATATTCATACGAATTCTTCCTTTTGTTGTTTATATTTAATTATGGATAAATACATAAGAAAAAATGCACTTATATAAGTGCAAGAATAAGGAAAGAAAATCAAGGTAAAAAAACACAATTGATTTTAAATAAAAAGAATGATAATATAAAATTATAAATGCACCTATATAGGTGCATAAATGCAAACATGTACAAATTAATAATGAGGAGGAAAAGTTATGTTTGAAAATGCGGGAAGTAAGGCGTTAAGTATCGTTAAGGTTTATGTGATATTTGAACTGATAGTAACATTTATTGTTGGCATGATATATTCAATTCAATATGCCACGGTAACTAAGTATTCAATGTATTACGAGTACAATAATTCAAGCGAGTTTAATTTTGGAAAGTTTTTATTAGCTATGCTGATTCTGACATTAATTATGTTCTTTGAGTATGTGATGGGAATATTTATGGTGGCCTTTTGTCAGATGATGGAAGATGTTCATTACTTAAAAGAGCAAAAAGTAACTTCTGAGTGCAAGTATAATGATAACGGAGTGTTAAAGTCAGAAACTGACAGAGAAAATGAAATAATTGCAAACGGAGGTTGGAAGTGTCCTGACTGCAATAGAATCCACCCAGCTTATGAAACATCTTGTATATGTGGAAGAACAAAAGGTGCAAATTAATGTATAAGAAAAAGAAAATAGAAATTGGTTTGTTGGCTTTTATAGCTTTGCTGGTTGTATGCGTGATTATTTTGATAATTATTAGTGGAAAATCAAAATCAGTAAATAATAATGCTGAGGTGGAAAGCGGCAGATATGTTAAGCCGGAATCTACGGAAAATATGGCAAATGTTACTACTGAATCAGAAAGTACAGAGAATGAAACAGCTAATACATTTTCAGAACTAGAAATTAAAAGTGAATATCAAAAAGATTATTCGCAATTACGCATGGATTCGTATGTGGAGGCATTAAGAAATATACATGATTACATGATACTGCCTGATAATAAAACATATTTATGTGATGATGGAAGAAACGAAAGAAATGAGTTTGCGATTGTGGATATAAATAACGATGGGAAAGAAGAATTATTGTTTAAGAGCACTCAGACATTTTTGGCGAATATGGGATTATATGTATATGGCTATGACGAGGATACTGAGTCGATATATCCTATGGCAAAATTCTATGTTAGTGCGAAGGCATATGATAATGGTTATGTGAAAGATTTGTATTCACATAATACAGGAGTTGAGTTTGATTTCTGGCCGTACTATTTGTGCAGATATGATGATGATAGCCGTACTTATGTTCAAGTTGGAAAAGTTGAAACAAGTGCGATAGAACGAAATGATTATGCAGATTATCAGAATGGTACAGAGATAGATATTAATTATAAGTATCTGATACCACAAAACTATGAGTGATTTAATTAGAGGTTAAAAAAATATGAAGAAATATGCAGTAATAGGTGTTGAAATACTGTTAAGCATTATTTTAATTGTTGTTATAGTATTTTTGGCAATTAGAATCACAGGTAATAACAATTCAAAAGACATTAAGGAAGCAGATAAGAAATCAATACAAACAACGCAGCAGATGGCAAAAGAAACAGTATCTACTAAATCAGAAGAAAGTCAGCAAAGCAGTATCAATAATGAAAGCCAGGAAGAGTCAACAGAAATGATTACAGAGGCAGCTACAGAGACAGTTACAGAAGAGCCGGTGCAGGTTGAAGAACCTGCAAAGGAAGCTGATAACATTCAAACAGCAAACATTATAGATATGGACAAGCTTAATGATTTAGTCAGTGAAAATATTTTTATGATTAGTTCTGTGTTTAATGGCTCACCAACAATATTATCTAATGAAAAATCAGGCACATATATAAAAGTCAATACAAATGTGTTCGCTGATTATGCTGATTTTAAAAACAGAGTATATTCTGTATATACTAAAGAACAGGCAGATTATTACATATCAACTGGATATCCAGGATATACAGATGTGAATGGGAATTTGTATTTTGACACCAATTATATGGCGGGTGGTGGTTATTATGTCATATGGGATGGATATACAATTACAGTAAATGATAATTCAGATAATGAGTGTTCATTCACTGTTAATGTAAAATATCAGGGACCATCCACGCTTAATGTTTTAACTGATTACTATATTAATGGAAATGCTGTGTATGAAGAAGGGAGATGGGTGCTTACCAAAATGCTTAGAAATTAATGAATATTTTTAATTCGTGAGGAGGAAAAAGTATGAGAAAGAAAGTAATTATATCAGTGATTTCAATAGTAATGCTGGCAGTTATGCTTATTATTGAGCCATTGGGGATTATGACTGGGAGCTTGATAAAGGCAGAGGCAGCAGACCCTCTTATGTGGCCTGTACCGGGACATACAGGAACAAGCAGAGGATGGCAGTCAGGTCATTATGCGTTAGACATAAATGATAGTAGCATAAATGGAGCACAGGTTGTTGCTGCAAAAGAAGGAACGGTTATAGCTAAATACACATGTACATCTCAGCACTATCCAAATTTGGGAGATTGTGCTGGATTTGGAACAGGTATTGTAATTAAAGGAACAGATGGAAGAAATTATATATATGCACATATGCAGGCAGGAAGTATTCCATCAAATGTATATAAAGGAGCATACATTAATAAGGGACAGGAATTAGGAAAAGTTGGTCAGACTGGTAATGCTAGTGGACCACATCTGCATTTTGGAATTACATATAATAAAAATTGGGATTTGCGTGTAGAATCAGAGGCAGTTAATCCAAGTAATGAAACATATATATATTCAACAGACCTCCCATTCGTAAAATGGATAGACGGTCCAAACAACAATGCAACATACACAAATGAGTATGTTACAGTATTTGGCTGGGCGGTTAATAAGGATAATGTTTCATTGATAACTTGTACGGTTAATGACCAGACATATATAAGTGATCAGTTTTATGCAAAAGATATAGCTGATTTGTTTTCGGGCAAAGGTTATCCGACGGATAAAGGAAGATTTGAATGTAAGATTCCTTTCTGGGCATTCGTTGATGGAAGCAACACAATAACAATCAGGTTCTGGTGCGGTCAGACGGAACTTGGAAGTGAAACAAGAACCGTTGTTTATAACAATAAAGGAACTCAGAGTATAGCAGATGGACAGTATTATATTAAGTCGGCATTAGATAATAATTATGTACTGGATTTGAAGGATGGCGGAACTGCCAATGGAACAAATATTATTCTTAATAAGTATTCAGGAAGCGACAGCCAGAAATTCTATGTAAAATATGTAGGAGACGGCTATTACGAGCTTATATCTGAAAAAAGTGGCAAATGTGTTGACGTAGCAGGAGGTAACAAAGCTCCGGGAACTAATGTGCAGATATGGGATTATTATGGAGTGAAATCACAGAAGTATATAATCAGACAGGCAGATAATGGAACTTATTATCTAGTTTCTGGAACAGGGGGTGCATATGTCGATGTATATGGAGCAAAGATAGCGAGCGGAACTAATATACAGATATGGAGTGGTAATAACAATAATGCACAGAAGTGGAAATTTGAAGCGGTAAAGCAGACTCCGGCGAGTGATGGCTGGTATTACAGTTATGGACTGCCGTCTAATATTACATCTGATAAATATGATATTCAGTACCAGAACACATATGCAAAGAATCAGGCAGCCTCTCCAGGAAGCGGATGGGTAAATAGCGGAGTATACAGTACAGAATATGTTAAGGATGGCGGAGTGTACGAATCTCCATTTGCATTAACTACATCAGAAACAGTCAAACTTGTATCAAAGTATTACTATCATTACTGCAGTGCAGGCTTAGGAATTAACGTCAATTACACATTATCTGGAAGTTGGACGCATTATGATAAGATATCAAATACAGACAGCGTATCTGTTTATAAAGAATATACGGATGGTGATGACAGCCGTTATAAGTATTATCATTTAAAATGGAAAGACGGAACGGATGCATACTGCAGTACCTCTAGCGGAACTTGTGATGGTACATGGGGTTCACATGGTAATAGAAGTTATTATTGGTATGCAATGTATCAGTACCAGAATTATAAGAAACAGAATGTTTATCATTACACCAAAACAGATTCATGGAGCAGCACAAAAGACAGTTCAGCATTTGTGGTAAAATATCGTTACAAGGTAAAGGATATAGTTCCAACATCAGTAACATTGAATAAGACACAGATTGACTTCAGCAAGAAGAGCGACAAGGTTACATTAACAGCAACGGTTGCTCCTCAGAATGCAGCTAATAAAAATGTAACATGGTCAAGCAGTAATACTTCTGTTGCAACAGTAGATTCTAATGGTGTAGTTACTTCAGTTGGAAATGGAACAGCAGTTATAACAGCAAAAACAGCTGTTGGTGGAAAAACAGCTCAGTGCAAGGTAACAGTAAATATTCCATTAACAGTTTCAGCATCAAAGAGTGAGAGTGATAAAAATGTGGTATTTACCGCAGATGCAGCTGGCGGCAAGGCTGGATATACATACAAATTCATAGTATATAACAAGACAACAGGAACATGGGGACTTATTCAGAATTACAGCAGCAAGAACACATGTACATGGACTAAGGGAAGTGCTGGAGACAGAGACTTCTATGTTGATGTTAAGGATGCTGAAGGAAAGGTAGTAAGAAGTAAAGCTCTCAATGTAAAGATTGAAAGCAGTAAGCCGACATCAGTACTTACACCAAGTGCAGTAGCTGTTTCAGCAGGAGGCAAGCTTACGCTTACAGCATCAACTAATAAGAGCGGATGCACATATAAGTTCTTAATCTACAATCCATCAACAAACCAGTGGTTTAAGCTGCAGGATTTCGGAAGTAAGAACACATACACATGGACAGCAGGAAGTGCCGGAACAAGACAGTTCTATGTGGATGTTAAAGATTCTGACGGTAATGTGACAAGAAGCAAGGTTGTTAATGTAACAATCGGAAGTTCAGGAGCATTATCAGTAAAGACAACAGTAAGTGCCAAGACATCAAAGCCGGGAGATAAGATAACATTCACAGCATCGGCTTCAGGCGGTAAGGCAGGCTACACATATAAGATGGTTGTATATAACAAGACAACTAAAACATGGGGACTTGTTCAGAACTTCAACGCCAATAACAAGATAACATGGACAGCAGGAAGTGCCGGAGACAGAGATTTCTATATTGATGTTAAGGATGCTGACGGCAAGGTTGTCAGAAGTTCAGTGATGAATGTTAAGACAAGTAACTAATTGAAGCAAAAAGTATAAATATAGCGGGGTTACAGGAAGTCTTGAGGCGTAGCCTCATTGGGACTGTCAGTAACTCCGCTTGTTTTCTACTTATTATTAAGAGCCTTTTCAGCTTTTAAATAATCTTTCTCTGAGTATTTAGTAAGAATTTGTTCTTTGGTAAGTCCTAGTTCAATCATTGTAATAATTGCAGTCTGGCGTTCTTTCTGTTTGCCTTTCTGAATCCATTCATTTTCCATCTCTTCAACGCATTTCCACATGGCAGTTTCACCTCCATTATCTGATTCATTAAATATATCTGATAACTTGGAAAATCCAGTTATTGTGGTTATCAGATTGATGATTTTGCTATCAATAGGTTTGTTAGTGTATTCTTTTGATAAACCTTGAAGATTCTTTGCATATATCTTCTGTGTAATGTCAAACACACATCTGACATCTTCATTATAAAATTGATAACGCCCTGAATCAAGTATCTGTACGAGATTTATCTTGTAATCGGAGAAAAATGGACGCAGTTCTTCTGGGATATCTGTCATCATATCAGATAAGCTAACCGGACCATCCCATGGCGATTCTCCATAATAGAAGATAAGTGTGATTATTGGGTGGATTTTGTCTGATTTATTAAAGCCAGAGAGGAAGCTTTTGCTAGAGTCAAAGTCATTCTCCGACCTGTGTAGTCTGCGGAATTCATTGCATTCCTTAAGATAACCGAGTCCGTCATAAAGCAGAGCTCTTACAGGCATGGCATAATGAGGATTGGTCTGGAGTTCTAATCCAAGAATGGTGAATTCAATACCATTATAGAACTTTTTGATAATGTCTCTTGTCCTGACAAGAGATTCATTGTAATCAGTGAATTGGATGACGCCTGAAACATCAGTGTCCATCTCAGTAAGTTCATCAGGATTGATAACCTGCCTGCCATTGAAAGCTACAGCATTAAAGAGGTCGGCAAAACGCTCGTTGTTGCGCCAGAAGGTTTTCATGGCAGTGTCTGGTTTATCAATCTTTTTAATAGTGTTCTTTTTTCTCATAAATCGCCTTTCTAAGTATTAAATGATGTGTCATATATAATATATTAAAAATATTAATGCATAAACATAAATGTGTCAATAGTATAGATATAAACTAAATTAAAAGAATATCAAAATGCTATATGAAAATATAAATATACATGATATAATTAATTAATAATTTTGAGGAAAGGAAATATGTTATATGAAAAGGTTGTTAAAAGGGAGTCTGGCGATAGCTTCGGCTGCAGTAATATTTGCAGGAAATATGCCATTTACAGCGGTTAATGTATTAGCTGATAGTAACGAAACGGAAGTTATTCCATCAATTGATAATACTGTTTATACAGGTACATGGGGAACATGTAATTGGACCTATGATAATGGAATACTAACAATTAGCGGAGGAGTTGCAGAGGGCTCGAAATCATGGGACAGTTATAAGAACAATATTGAAAAGATTGTTATAACAGGAAAGATTACATTTAACAAAGAAACATCATTGTATGGATTGTTTAGCAAGATGACATCTTTAAAGACAATTGAGGGGCTTAGTAACCTTGATACAAGTAAAGTAACAGATATGGATTCAATGTTTCGTGACTGTAGTTCTCTAGAAACATTGGATGTCAGTGGTTTTGATACAAGCAGAGTAACTGACATGAGCGGAATGTTTTATGAGTGTAATTCGTTAACAACACTTGATGTGTCTCATTTTGATACCAGTAAGGTAACTCGTATGGGTTCAATGTTTCATGGTTGTAGTTCTTTAGAAACATTGGATGTCAGTGGTTTTGATACAAGCAGAGTAACTGACATGGATGGCATGTTTTATGAATGCCGAAAGCTTCAGATTATAGATGTATCTAAGTTTGATACCAGTAAAGTAAAGAGTATGGGATTTATGTTTTCATATTGCGAGGGAGTAAAGACTATAGATGTAAGCAATTTTAATACAGAAAATGTTACAAGAATGGGATGTATGTTTCAGTTTGCGTCACAGTGTGAAGTGCTTGATGTAAAGAATTTCAATACATCTAGAGTAATAGACATGGGGGGTATGTTTTCTGGATGTAAATCAATAACATATCTTGATGTAAGTAATTTTGATACATCTAAGGTTACTGATATGAGAGCTATGTTTCAAAACATACAATGTGAAGAACTTGATTTAAAGAACTTTGATACATCAAAAGTTACTGATATGAGATATATGTTTGGTAATACAAAATCATTAAAAGAACTGGATGTATCTAGCTTTAATACTAGTAATGTAACAGATATGTCTAACATGTTTTATTTATGCTACAAATTATATAATTTAGACATTAGTGGTTTTGATATGAGCAAAGTTACCAAAATGACTGAGATGTTTAATGGCGCCAGCCTGGTAACTATAAAGGTTCCTTCTAAGCTTTCAGAGGATAGAGATACATTTTTGAAAGAAATGAAATCGGGAATGAGATCCGGAAAATGGATTGATGAAACAGCCAATATTAATTATGATAACAAAGCATCAGTCGAATTATCAGAAGGACATTCATATAAGTTTAATCCGGGAAAAATGTATGTCATGTTAAATATGACTAATACAACTGAAGGCAAGGAACTGGCAGCAAGTGTTAAGGGAGGGGCATATGATTATACTTACAAGTTTATAATGTACAACCCTTCTGCTGATAAGTGGACACTTCTTAGTGACTATAGTTCATCACGTTCATATATTCTTAATATGAAAGGAAACGGCGAAAGAAAGATATATGTAGATGTCAAGGACGCACTGGGTAATGTAGTAAGAACGTCAAAGACAATAACACTTACAGGGCAGGAGCCTCTTACAGTCGAAGCATCTAAGAATGAAACAGACAAGCAGGTGACATTCACAGCTAATGCAACAGGCGGTTCATCAGATTATACATATAAGTTCATTGTCTATAACAAGACAACAGGAACATGGGGCATAGTACAGAACTACAGTGATAAGAACACATGCACATGGACTAAGGGCAGTGCCGGAGACAGAGATTTCTATGTTGATGTCAAGGATTCAGATGGCAATGTTGTGCGAAGCAAGGCTATGAATGTAAAGATTGAAAGCAATAAGCCGACAGCAGTGCTCACACCAAGTGCCACGGTACTTTCAACGGGAGACAAGCTTACACTCACAGCTTCAACAGATAAAACAGGATGCACATATAAGTTCTTAATCTATAACCCAGCAACTAACCAGTGGTTTAAGTTACAGGATTTCAGCAGCAAGAACACATGCACATGGACAGCCGGAAGTAACGGAACAAGACAGTTTTATGTTGACGTAAAGGATGCCAGTGGCAATGTGACAAGAAGCAAGGTTGTTAATGTAACAATTGGTGGAGAAGGAGCATTGTCAGTAAAGACAACAGTAAGTGCTAATACAACAAAGGTTGGAGATAAGATAACATTCTCAGCAGAAGGAGCCGGAGGAAAGGCAGGTTATACATATAAGATGGTTGTATACAACAAGACAACCAAGACATGGGGACTTGTGCAGAACTTTAACGCTAATAACAAGATAACATGGACAGCAGGAAGCGCCGGAGACAGAGATTTCTATATTGATGTCAAGGATGCTGACGGTAAGGTTGTCAGAAGTTCAGTGATGAATGTGAAGACAAGTAATTAAATAAGAACAATTGAATAATTGGTGACGAAAAGGGCAGGAACTCTAACGATTGATTTTGAATTGTTAGGGCTTCTGCTTTTTATTGCTTTGCTGGCGGAAGCAGCAGAGGAGATACTTTTTGAGGGCCTTTAAGGCTTTTTAAGGGTGGGGTAAAACTTTGATTAATTGATGAAAGCCTACTAACTCACAAGCTATGAGTGATTTCGTAGGTGTTTTTTTGAATGTGTTTTGCTAATGAACTGTCAGAAGCCTACTAATCAAGAATAAAGTGGAATTATATTAGGTCTTTTGCAGAGGGAATTATTTTTGCCTAACATTTCTACATTATAAGACCTATTGTTGACACATAATGACGACATATACATGGCTTTGTTATATATTAGACTAAATTACTTGATTATTAGATGCTATCGGGTGTATTATTTTAGTGATAATTATTTAATGTTTCTTAAAGAAACGGGAAGGGGAATATGAAAAAGAAGATTAAAAGAGCAGTTGCGACTGGAATGTCGTTGGCAATGGGAACAGTTATTATGACATCAGACGTAATGGTGTCTCCTGTTATGGCATCTCAGATTAATGGAGAGAAGCCTTATGCTGTAGAGTTATATGCAGCAAGTAATGCATCATATAATGGATTGTACTACTCCACTAGTGGTTCATATGCAACAATTACTGGATATGATGGACAGAGTACAGATATTGTTATTCCGGAGAAGATAGGAAGTTATACTGTTAATACAATTGAGTATGGGGCATTTAAGGATAATAATAAGATAACAAGTGTCAAGATTCCATCAACAGTAACACAGATTGGTAATTCATATGGTTCGGGAGCGTTTGAGAATTGTGCTAATCTTAAGTCCGTTAGTATAGCTGCTGGTGCAGAGACAGCATATATTGGTAATGCAGCATTTAAAGACTGTACTTCTCTTGAGGAGATAACAGTACCGGGTAATTATACAACAATATATTCAGATGCTTTTCGTGGATGCCGTTCACTTAAGAAATTCGTATACAATGATAATGGTATCAGCAGAAAGATACAGAACAGAGCATTTTATGAGTGCACATCACTTGTAAGTTTGTCGTTACCAACATCATTGAATTCTATTGGAGATGAGGCGTTTTCAGGATGCAGTTCACTGACTGCGGTAGATATTCCAGAGGGAGTTAAATTAATTGAATATGGAGTATTTAATAATTGTAAATTGCTAAAAAAAGTTGTAATACCTTCAACAATACAGAGAATTGGAAATAGTTATAATACAGGAGCTTTTCAAAACTGTACATCATTATCAACAGTAACAATAAAAGAGGGAAGTCAGGCAGCTACAATAGGAAGCAATACATTTTCTGGCTGCTCAGCAATTACTTCTATTGTGATTCCAGGCAATTACAGTAAAGTAATGGATAGTGCTTTTAAAGATTGTAAAGGACTAAAGACACTTACATATTCACCATCAATAAATGGAATAACACATAAGATTGGAAGTTATGCTTTTGAAAACTGCCAGTCTCTTGCACAGGTTACATTGGGAACAGGTCTGGAGAGCATTGATACTAAGGCATTTTATAATGATAGTATGATAACAGAAGTTAATATACCGGTTGGAGTGAAGAGTATTGGACAGGAAGCATTTTCTAATTGCACAAGATTGTCAAAGCTGACACTTCCAGAAGGACTTACTGTTATTAAATCAGGAGCATTTGCATCATGCAAATCTCTGAAGTCAGTAGTAATTCCATCTACAGTAACCAGAGTGACAGATAGTTATGTTGCGGGAGCTTTTGAGAACTGCACAGGTCTTACATCTGTAACATTTAAAGAAGGAATTGCAGAAGCAGTAATTGGGCAGGATAGTTTCAACGGTTGTCAGTCACTTTTATCTGTTATTATTCCGGGTAATTATGGCAAAATTGGAGATGGTGCATTTAGAAACTGTACATCGTTAAAAAGTTTTAAATATGCTCAATCAGTCAATAATATTGAACATACAGTGGGAAGTTCAGCATTTAGGGATTGTAAATCTTTAACAAGCATAACACTTGAAAAAGGACTTAAGACTATTGATTCATATGCTTTCTGCAATACTAACGTTGATAAGATTGATATACCAGAAGGCGTAACACAGATCGTAGCTGCGTCATTTAAGGACTGTAAGAATCTTGCATCAGTTAATATTCCTTCTACAGTAAGCAGTATTGGAGGAGCATATTATGGTGGAGCATTCGAGAATTGTTCGAAGTTAGCAGAAGTTAACATTGCAGGCGACAAGAATATTGAAGCTTCGATAGGTTATAGTGCATTTAAAGACTGTGTTATGTTAAAGAATATAGTTGTCCCTGGCAATTATAACAGCATTGGCGAGTATGCATTTGCGAGCTGTTCAAGTCTTACAGGCTTTGAGTATAAGAAGAGTTCATATGATTTTGCTGATCAGAGTATTGGAAGCCATGCGTTTTACCAGTGCATAAAATTGAACGATGTGAAGCTTCCAACTACATTAGGTACTATAGGAAGCTATGCCTTTTATGGCTGCTCTGTACTGCAAAAGGCTGCAATTCCAGAGGGCGTAAAGACAATAGGCAATAATTCATTTGAAGGATGCAAGGCACTGGAAACTGTTACAGTTCCATCAACAGTGGAAAGCATTTCCAGAGCATGCTTTGAAGACTGTACAAGATTGAAGAATGTTATAATAGCTAAAGGTGATACTGATGCTAAGATAAGTTCTTATGCATTTCAGGATTGTACTTCATTAACTGATATATCTGTACCAGGTAATTATGTTAATGTAGACAGTTATGCGTTTAGCGGATGTACTAATCTTTCAAAGTTTTCATGGGAAAAGGGAATGTATGGTTATAACAATCAGTCTCTGAGTGGATATGTTTTTGATAATAATAATAATCTTTCAGTGGCATCACTGCCTTCAACTCTTGGAACAATAGATAAGAATTCATTTTATAATGTCAAATCAACATTTGTGATCGAAGGTGAAACTGGTTCAGAGGCAGAGAGTTACGCTAAGACAAAAGGAATAACATTCAGAAAATATTCACAGCCATTATCAATTAATGCTGTAATATCACCATCAGGCAGTGCCAAGGATGGAGATGTTATTAATATTCAGGCAAATGCATCTGGCGGTTCATTGGATTATCTGTACAAGCTTGTTGTTTATAATGAAGATACGGGTAAATGGGGCATTGTCAGAGATTATGGGGAGACAAGCGGATTCACATGGGCATCCTCAACTGGTAACAGAAAGTTTTATGTTAAGGTTAAGGACAGTACAGGCAAAGAAGTGTTAAGTCCGGCTTTGATTAGCATTAACAAAAAGCTTGAAGCTAAGGCATCATATAAGTATGTGAATAATAATATTGAGTTTACAGCTTTAGCTAATTATGGCAGTGGTAATTACCAGTACAAATTTATTGTTTACAATGTAGATACAGGTAAATGGGGAATTATTCAGGATTACAGCAGCAAGAATACATGTGTATGGAATGCTTCTGGAGCATCAGCAGGTAACAGAAAGTTTTATGTTGATATAAAGGATTCTAACGGAACCGTTGCAAGAAGCGCGGCAATGAATGTTAGTACCCAGACAGGTCTTAATGTATCGCTTAAATCATCAGCAGCACAGGTTAATCCGGGTGCTTCAGTAAAGCTTACTGCTAATGCCACAGGAGGAAACGGAAGCTATCAGTACAAGTTCATTGTTTATAATACAGCGACAAAGCAGTGGGGTAAGGTTCAGGATTACAGCAGCAGTAATACATGTACATGGATTGCAGGAGCAGCAGGAACTAGACAGTTCTATGTTGATGTAAAGGATGCAAGTGGTAAGGTTGTAAGAAGTGCTGTTAATACTGTTAATGTTGGAAACGGTATGAGTGTCACTGCCACAATTAGTACAAATGCTAATAAGGTTGGAGGTAAGGTTACAATAAGCGGTGCAGCAACAGGTGGAGCAGGCAGCTATCAGTACAAGTTTATTGTATACAATAAGACAACTAAGACTTGGGGGCTTGTTCAGAACTTCAGCACGAACAACAAGATAACATGGACAGCTGGAAGTGCCGGAGACAGAGAGTTTTATATTGATGTTAAGGACGCTAATGGTAAGGTCGTAAGAAGTTCAGTAATGAATGTTAAGACAACTAAATAAAATAGTGTTAAATAAAAGCAGCAATCATGAGTAATGCATAGGTTGCTGCTTTTTTAATTCTAATAAAAAATTTACATTGAATTTTTCACCCCATTGCATAATCCCAAAACATGTTATATAATATAATGACATATGAGATTATATTGCTACGAAGAGCCAATAGGAGGATATGATGACAAGAACATACGCTGTTAAGTATAAGAGTAAATCAAAGATGTTAACAACACCTGAGCAGGTTGCCCAGACTGAGGAAGATATCAAGGCATTAGCACTTGTTAAAGATGCAGTTATTAAGGAAGACGGACAGGTTGTTACTGTTGAGGTTGAGAATGAGGAAGATTTCGAACCGGTTATGGACAGAGTAGTCAACATTTTCAGAAGAATTGATGACAAGTCTGAGGTTTCATACAAGTTCGGTCT
>ERZ1034691.380-NODE-380-length-36439-cov-11.885719_pt1 | contig 36439 bp, 34 predicted proteins | sample MGYA00520638_ERZ1034691 | MGnify/ENA primary metagenome ERZ1034691 (study PRJEB33766, sample SAMN09781763) | gut metagenome | biome: gut microbiome | host: Homo sapiens | place: Madagascar | study: EMG produced TPA metagenomics assembly of the PRJNA485056 data... | reverse complement strand
TATGATGGTACCGATTCATGCGCTATAGTGGTACCGATTCGCCGATACTGTCACATAATCAGCAAACTTAATCATCAAAGGAAGATAATTCTTGGCAGTCACTTGCATTTGGCGTGAGCCATGAGTCAGATATACCCATGTCTCATAGTTTTTCTTCACTAAAGGCTTGATGACATTCCCTTCCACATCGAGGATGTCACCCACAAACTGCACCTTGACCAAGGCGCAAGGCTCGTCGTTCAAATCCTTGCGTTGCTGCGTCTGAGCACTGATGTCTGTTGCGGCAAGAGAGAAAGACTTCACTTTCAACTCTTGGGCAGAAGAATCTAACCATACAAACACACACAATATTACTAGCAAAAAATACTTCATAACGATTTTTCTTTTTGATTCCTTACAAAAAACTCTTGTTTTACAAAAAGTTTAGAAACCCATTATTTTTTTTAATTTCAAACCTAATTCATCCCCCTCATAAGCTGCGTCCAAAATCAATTCCAAAGCTTTATCTTTATTTTCTACGACTCCTAACCCAAGTAAATAACACGTTCCCAAATATGCCTTACACCTTGAATACCCAAATTTCACTCCCTTTTCAAAAAAAGAAACTGCTTTTTGGTAGTCTTTTGAAACCCCATAACCTTGATAATAACATATGCCTAAAGGCTCAACAGCCTCATCTGCCCCAGAAGAATATGCTTTGTTAAGCCAATAAAGAGCCTGACTATAATCTTTTTTCACAATCTTCCCTTGCATATAAAATACACCAAATTGCGCCATTGACTTTGCATCACCTGAAAGTGCTAATTTATATACAATAGAAAAAGCTTTAGAAGAATCTTGTTTAACCCCAATTCCTTCCATATACATCATTGCCAACATCAAAGAAGCCTCAACATTTTTAGCAGCATACCCCTTCTCAAACCAAGAGAGTGCCTTAGAATAATCTTTTTCACCACCAGTGCCATAATAATAGAATTTACCTAAATTCAAAATAGACGAAGCATCTCCAAGTTTTGCACCTTCTTGATAAAGTTCAAAAGCTTTAGAAAAATCCTTTCTTCCTTCTACACCTTGCTCATAACAATTACCTAATTCCCCATAAGCTTCAGGCATTTTCTTTTCAATAGCCTTATCAAAATATTTAACAGCTTCAACTATATTTTTATCAACTCCGTCCCCATATTTATAACATCTTGCAACTTCATACAGAGCTTTTGGCAACCCTTGAGAAGCAGCCTCCAAATAATAAGTATATGCCAAAAAAGAATTATGCTCAACATAAACACCACCATCATACAACACACCTAACTCAAAAAGTGCTTCTACATTTCCATACAAAGCACTCAGCTTAAACCATTTTACTAAATTTGTGGAGTCATCTTCATTTTTGGCGATTAATGCCTTTTCAAATAACACTTCATTTATCTCAACTATATTTTTTGTAGATGCTTTTGAAGACAACAAATAAGTTACTCCCGATTGTACAGCTGTAGTCCCAAGCTTTGTGAAATCTATCATTTTCTTTTTTCCGAGTTTATCCTTGACATATAAAAACTTCGTGTTTTGTGTACAACTCACCCAGTATTCATTTCCAACTCTATAAACTTCACCTATGATATTCCCCTCAAAAAGCATTCCCTCTTCTGGAGTACAGAAACGCAACAATGCACAATTTTCATCATTAAAATCCTTTACATCAAGTATTTTCTGCGCACTATCATTCTGCAAACATTTCATAGAATCAAACTCTACAATCGCAAAACTTGACATTACACATCTCCACAAGAGTATAAAAATTATTATTCTTTCCATTGCCCCAAACGTTTTAAATGTTCTATTGCATCTTCATTATTTGCCGCCGCTGCTTTTTGGTACCAATAAATAGCAGTTTTAACATCTTGCCGTTCAAATTCCATATACTCACCCAAGCAAATTGCTCCTTCTACAGAGCCTCCTTTCGCTGCGTTTTCATACAATTTAAATGCTTTTTTTGATTCTGCATTTACACCGATCCCATGAAGATAAAATTCCCCAAGTATAACTTCAGCATCGTGATTTCCTTTTTCCGCACAATATTCCAAGAGTTTTATTCCCCTAGACAAATCCATCTTCTCATTATCAATAAAAATCATAGCCAAATTTAAAGCCGCATCAACAGAACCTTGGGAAAAGGCTTTTTGGTACCAAAAGATAGCCTTATCAATATTTCTAGATACACCTATACCACACTCATAGCAAATACCTGTTTTATATTGTCCTTCTAAATTTCCTTTCATGGCAGTTTTAAGATATAAAACAAAGGATTGCTCTTCTGTCATACATTCATTAGAAGCTATGGCAAGTAATTCTTCTACTGTACTTTTATTACAAAAAACATCAACAAAAGTATTTGGTATATCCAACTGTAAACTATATGTTTGCTTTGCTTTAAATTCACCACTCCCATAATCCAAAAGTCTTACTTGCACATCTTCGTACCCATTAACCTTCATTGTAAATTCTGTAAATCTTGACGATATATAAACCCAATATTCATTATTTTTATATTGAGTTTCAATGAGCCCATCCCCTATAAAATGAACACATGGAACAGGAAAAGGTATTTTCACTAAGACACAAGCTTCCCCATTGAGGTCTTTCACTTCATTTACTGATGCCGACAAATCATTGGTAGCCAATGCACAAGACTTTATCCTCAATTCTTGGGCAGTAGAAGTTAAAGTCATCCCTATTACAAGTAAGATAAATATCAAAAACTTCATAATTCTATTTTTTACAAAAACGACTATCTACATAATTTAACTCTATTCAGAAAGGATTAAACAAAAGACTTGTCTTCCCCATATCTTTCTTAATATTATTACATATTGGAATTTTAACGAATTACAAAGAAGTCATTCCAATCATCACTCAACTTGAGACTCCAAAAACTCTGTTTGACTGTTTATGGATTTCCATACAAACACCCGATTTTTTCTTAATCTTGCAGCCTCTAGAACAATTCTACTAAAAAGAAGGTTCTGAATAGTTGTGCTTCTTTCTGCAAGATAAAGCCGCCCATCATTTTTACTAACACAAATAGCTGTATACTTTTCATCTTTTGATATATATACGGATACATTATTATTACCATTTTCTAAAGTTAGGGCCTTACCCGTACCCGCCAAAGACGAATCTTCAAAACTTATAATTGTTCCTTGTCCAAAATCAATATCGTTTTCGTTAGGTAATTTAAAACGAATGCATCCTTTCCCATTTTTTTCAAGAAATAGAATGCTTCCTGTTGTAGAAATTAGCTTTTGTGAAGAATCATATATCGGTGCTATATCTATATCTTCTGATATATTTTCTTTCACATCATTTACCGCAGCATTCGTTTTTGCATTATCATTAGCCAACTCCAACAAATAAGTTTTCTTGCTTTCTACAAAATTCACCCCATAATCAGAAAATCGAATCGTCTTTGGCAAAGAATTATGTGGAATCAGACGCACTTCTTTTGTTCCTGCAGTTATATATAGCCAATTTTCCCGTCCTTTTCGTCCGATATCACCTATGACATTACCTTCTACACTTGACAAATTCTCTTGCATCACAACCTTGATTAAAGCACAAGCTGTTCCATTCAAGTCAAAACGAGGAGAAACGCTTGCACTTAAATCATTGGGAACTAAGTTAAAGTTCTTTACAACCAACCCTTGTGCCAGCAAAGAATAAATAGCCTGTATCAGCAAGAAAACAGTCACAAATGTTCGCTTATATGTTCTTAACAAAAAATCTAATACTTTATATTTCATATCTTTCTTTTTATTATTACGAATATTACAAACCTTTCAGTTCTTCTTTAGCAGCACTATAGCCATTCTTCAAAGCCAATTGAAGCCATTTCTTTGCCTTGGTCTTGTTTTTCAAGACTCCATATCCATTTTTAAAACAAATACCTATGTTATATTGAGAAGTAACATGCCCACCATTGGCAGCTTTCTCAAATAAAACTGCTGCTTGCTTATAATTTTTTTTGACTCCATTTCCTTCAAAATAGCAATTCGCAAGATTATATTTAGCTATATTATTGCCTGCTTTTATGGCTTTGTTAAACCATGCAACAGCTTTTGTATAATTTTGTGTGACATAATATCCATTTTTATAAAAGATACCTACAGAATTCATACTTTCAGCATCGCCATTTTCTGCAAGTTTGCTATACAAACTAAACGCTTCTTTATAGTTTTGCTGCGTACCTTTTCCCAAATAATAATACAAAGCCAGATTAGACATGCATAAGGTGTCGCCCTTTTCTGCGCCTTCTTTATATAATTCAAAAGCCTTATTTACATTTTGAACAACACCTTCACCATAACTATAATAATAAGCTAAATCAGAATATGCCTCAATATATCCATTTTTTACACTTTTTTCAACCCATTTAAAAGCCTCTTTTTGATTCACAGCGACACCTGTTCCATTATAATAACATTGTCCCACTAAATATTGACCATAATTATAGCCATTATTAGCAGCTCGTTTATAATACTCAAAAGTCTTCTTTAAATCCTTAGATACCCATTGACCTTTTTCATACAACATTCCCATGCGCAAACACCCTCTCCAATTATTCAAAGAAGCTGCTCTTTGATAATAAACTAACGCTTCTTTCTCATTTTTAGCAACCCCCTTACCATGCTCTAAACAATTAGCGACCTCAAATACGCATCCAGCATCTCCAAATTTATCAACAACCTCCTTATAAAGTTCAAATGCCTTTGAAAGATCCTGTGGAACACCAATTCCATCTTGATAACAATTAGCCAACAAATGGGTTGCATAGCCAAGAACTTCTGTATCACCTTTTTTCCTTGCTTTCTTTAATAAATCAATAGCTCTTGCCTCATTCTTTGCCAATCCATAATCTCCTTCCAAATAGTGTCCTGCTAAATATGCCATCGCAGTTACATTTTCCTGCGCAGCAGCTTTTTGGTAATACCTTATTGCTTCTTTTTCATTTTTCTCTACAGATTGACCTAAATCATACAACGTAGCCAAATCACATTGAGCCTGTGAATCACCTTTATCTGCAGCTTTTGTCAACCAATACACAGCCTTACCAACATTTGTACTTACACCTCTTGCATACAAAAAGCACTCACCAAGTCTAAACATACCTTCTGGATAGCCACTCTTTGCCGCTTTTTGATAATACGAAAATGCTTTTTTAAAATCTCGCTTTACACCAGAAGCATTTTCATACTTCAATCCCATCAAAACCTGATCTTCTGGATCTTTTAAATTTAAAGCCACTTCTTCTTTATTTTCATCTATAGCATTCAAGGTCAACACATAGGTGCGTTTTGCTTCGACTGCATTTATCCCATACTTTGAGAAATATAGATGCAAAGGGAAATGGTTTTCTGTTTTAATCTTGATTTCCTTGGAACCATCTGTTAAATATATCCATTTCTCTGTGCCTTTATCTATCGCATTACCTATCACATTGCCCTCCACTCCTGATATTTTATCTAGCACCAAAACTTTTAACAATGCACAAGGTGCACCATTTAAATCATTTTTTTGCTCAATACTAGCCGACAAATCATTGGCAATAACAGAGAAACTAACAACTTTTAATTCTTGTGCCTCAGAACTCAAATTGAGCCCAAAAAGTAAAAACAACATCAAAATAAAATTCTTCATATTTAGCAATTATTTCATGTAAACAACAATATTTTCATCCATATCATCATAAAGTTTGATGACTTTTTTCTTAAACCCAATATATGAAACTGTTAATGTTTGAGAACCTATTGGTAAAGCCTCAAATGTAAAATTTCCATCTATATCAGAAACTGTACCATATCTAGTTTTATCTATGAGAATACTCGCTCCAAGAACAGGTTCACGATTCTTTACACTTTCATAGACTATCCCTTTTATTGACTTAGGTCTTGTCAAACCATACTTTATCGGATTTGTTTTTGTTTGATTAACCGATACTGAAGAAAACTCACTAACTTTATTCGATTCTAAAACAGTAGAACTCTTTAATAAAGTGATATTTAACTGATTATTAGCACCGCTTTTCATTTTTATAGTACCCTCTGCCGAGTCATAGCCCTCTTCTGCTATTATGTAATCATGAGAACCAATAGAAAGAGATAAATTTAATGTTCCATTTCCCTTATACAACTTAGAGTCTATCAAAACCGTAGCTGTTTTGGGAGTATAATTAATCAACAAAGTTGATTTTTCTATCTCTCCATAAGAGTGTCTGACCAACTCCAAAACATAAGTACATTTGCCTTTGACAGAACTTACTCCATAATCAGAGAAGAAAATAGATTTGGGCAAAGAAGCATTAGGGATAAGTTTTATTTCTTTTGTTCCTTCAGACATATATACCCAATTTTCTCGACCTTTGCGCACAATACCACCTACTACATTACCTTCTGCACTTGACAATTCTTCAGGCATTACAACTTTTATCAAAGCACAAGCATTTCCGTTCAAGTCCAAGCGAGGAGAAACACTTGCACTTAAATCATTAGCAACAAAATCAAAAGATTTCACCGTCAAGTCTTGTGCAATCAAATTAAAAGGTAACATTACTAAAATCATGGCAAAGAAAATTCCTTGGCATAATGCACTTATTTTATGTATTGGTCTATTCTTCATTCTTATAAGTTTTAAATTTTATGAACAAGGGTGAGACTTGGACGTTGGTCTATACACATACAATAATCACCCTTGTCATCTATATACACTTTTTCAACCAAGAAAGCAGTCACCTCCGTACTTGATAAAGTACAGGACTTTACCTTCAACTCCTGTACAAACGTACCCAAAGAAGATAACAAACTACATATAAAAACGATAAATGCTTCATTATCTTCTACATCTACATAAAATAACATCAACATTCCTTATGGAATAAAGAAGTCATTCTCCGTAAACACTTCACTTGGCGACAACTGTTGGTTGCCCACCATATCAGGTTGCCATGTTCTTACATGGATGACAGGAGGGAGTTCTTTGCCATTTTCATCCTCTCGGAATTGCCAAAGCAAGAACACATAGCCATCATCACTATAATTGCTTGACTGCCAATTCTGATGCAAAGTAACACCATAGAAACCATCCTTGGCTGGATGTCTTTTCACCCTGATGGCATCAAACTTCACCTTGATATACTTATTGTTGCGGAAGGTGCGAGCCAAGTTGGTAAGATATTGTTCCTTGTTCTGGCGGCTATAGACAATCTCAGGGCGCAAGGTAGCCTGATCGCTTCCCATCGCCTTTCGCATGATGACCTTACCAGTGATAATCAAGGCATCATCGCTATAGACGTTTCTCAATGCCTCCAAGTCTTTCTCATCATAATAGCTACGGAAGTCTTCGACAAACTTCAAGATTTCCAGGCGACGGCGAGTGTCGGTTACATCCTTGCCACTATTGACCACATAATTATATACATTATTTGCCAATGCCATGTGGACACCCGTAATCTGACCATCTTTGGCAGTACTGATAGTCAACTCCTTGTTGACCTCACCCTTATAAGTAGCATCCACGTTCTTCAATGTCACCGAGATACCACGAATTTCATAGCCATTGACTGCCGTGAGACAATTCTCCGAATAAGAAGACTCATCGCACTTGAAATGAAAGTTATCCCACAGATTATTCAAGGAAGCCTTGGCATTGCTCGTCATATTGATGGATGACAAGTTGAGAGAACCATTATTATTGGCTGCACGATTGACTTCCGACAAGAGAGAAGACACATTTCTCTCCATCGTCTGTCTGAGAGAAGGATTATAGATACCATCCTTAAAGGTAAATGACACACTTTGGGCATTCACCCCTAGCACCATGGACCATAATAGAAACAAAATAGAGAGTCTTTTCATATCGCTTATCACTTGATATTTAGTACATTTACTTTTCTGTTGTTACGCTTCTGACTTGGTTTGGCAAACAATTCCTTGACATTGGTGGATGGAGCATAGAGATAAACCTTTCCTTCCAACGCTTCCTTAGCGTCCGTCAAGCAACTCTTCTTTGCCGAGAAATAGATGACATGGTCATAACCATTCGCTTGATTGTGCATCACCAAAGTGCCTTGCAACAGTTCTTTCTCTTCTCCTTCATAACCGAAGTAAGCCTTGCAACCTTGATTCTTGCAATAGGTCAAGAAATCAAGAAGCCTTACTTGGCAATCCTCTTCCTTTCGGTTGCTCATGGAGAAAACCAGATGGACAATGGCATTTTTCACCTTGCCCAGCACCAAATTAGAGAAGCTCTCCCTTGGAAAATTCGCAGACATCATAGGTTTGCAAGACAAGCGATAGATGGTATCCCCCTCTTCCACCTGTGGTGTTTCCTCCACTTGATAAAAGACATCCGAGTTGATGGAAGAAATCACATACGACTTGCCCTTCTTCACATACAGGTTCTTGCCCTTGACTTTCCCCAAGTCATTGATGTTAACTTTCTCCTGAGCCACACCTTTCCCCGACTTGAAATTTCGAAGCAATTCCAAGAACTGCTGTTCCAAGTTTCTGCGAGAGTCATTGGCGAAATACTCATAATTGGCAGGGAAGGCGAGGGAAAGAAGGGTCTTGCCATTCTGCTGCCACTTCACGGTATAAAACTTATCCATGCCATTATTGACACTACAAGGAACTGAAGCATTTATCTTCTTGAAAGAATCCCATGAACCCACTTGGAACTGGATATTATTCAAGTAAAGGTTATTGTCCGATACCTTATAGATATGGTCGAGGTATGCACGTTCCAAGAAATCATAGATGGGAGAAGGATTCTCTTTCTTCACCGTTTCTGAGAAGAGAACGATACCCAAATGATCCACCATGGCATTGCCGTCATAGTGAGCAACCATTTTAGTTCCCTTGAAATCAAAATACTTAGCCACGTTCTTGCCTGCCTTAGTCTCCAAGAGGGAATCCAAAGCCATCTTTTGGGCAGCCTTCTTCAAGAATACAGTTTGGTATTGCAAGGCAAAAGCATGTCCGTTCCCCAAGAAGAGAACCAGACATAATATATAATATGTAATAAATCGTTTCATATTAACGTCCGATCATCAATTTTTTTATTTCACCACTTGATTTAATCAATTGACCATATTCCAAATGTCCATTATTGAATGTGCCACGTACTTGGTCACCTGCATCTGCCACATTGCCATCTGGGTCATAAGAATCTACAAGATGCGACCGCTTGAATCGCAAAGTTCCAGTACCATCAGGCTTGCCATTCTTGATGCCACCTGTATAGACGGCATAACCGAGATCCAAAGAACCAGAGGTTGCCACCTTCTCTTTCTTGGCAGGTTGCTCAATTGGCTTGGAAGGATTTGGAGATGGTTTCTTTGATGGTGTATCACCTGAACCAGTTGTGATAGTAGTTTTACTTTCACCACCCTTGTCTTTCTTATCTACTTTTACCGAGTCTTTCTTTACTGGCAAGACTGTTGTTGTGTCCGTTGATGTATGAGTTGTATCCGTTGGTTCCGCTTTCTTTTCCGTTGAAGGATGGAGAGCTACGTAACGAATCACACGATAAGAACCATACAAAACTATCAGCAAGACGAGGATGGCTCCAATTCTCTTAACCCATGTCATCACATCCAAAGGCTCACCCTCCTTCTTGATTTTGTCAGTCAACTTTCGAGTGGAATTTCTTTCATACGATGAATAAGAGGAATCGTATTGCTGTCCCTTGAATCCATCCATACTAGCCATTCGCTCATCCTCACTTTTCTTCAAGGCATTGATGAGAAGGCTACTGCACTTCTCAGAAATATCATCTGGCAAGGCATTGATGATATACTTCTGGCTCATATCGCTGGCTCTAACTGGATTTTTGCCAGTCAACATATATAATAAGGTGGCACCGAGGGCATAGACATCTGCCGATGGCGAGAACTTGGTGATACCAGCATACTGTTCGAGCGGAGAATACCCATCCGAAGTACCCAAGCCTGCCTTCTTGTTGGTGACAGAACCATTCTTTTTGAAATGAAGTGACAAGCCGAAGTCTATCAACACTGGATGCAAGCCATCCGGCTTCCCCACCATCATGATGTTGTCTGGCTTTACATCCAAGTGATTCATATTCTTGCCATGCAAATATTTGAGAGCCTCAGCCACTTCCTGTGCGATACCCAAAGCCTCTGCCTCAGAAAGGCGTCCTTTTGCCTTTACATACTGGCTCAAAGACTTTTCTCCCAAAAACTGCATCACATAATAGACGGTATTGTTTGCCTCAATCACCTCATTGACTGGCACAATGCCTCGATGCTGAAGACCATGCAAGCGATTAGCCTCTGTCAAGAAGTCGGCACGACTTTCCTGGAAGCTAGCCTCATTAGCTGCATCCACCACAACGCTACCATCTGCTTTGCGCTTGCAGATGTCAGCCATAAAGAACTCCTTGATGGTATATTTATGAATTTGAGGGATAGATCCCTCAAAGACCGTTCTCTCAGCCAAATAGGTGATGCCGAAACCGCCACCACCTAACACTGACTTGAGAATATAATCACCCTTGCCTGTCTTCAGACAATATGTTGATTCTTGCGAAAGTAAAGTCTTACTCTTATCCATCGTTTGTAAACTTCGTATTATTCCTCTAAAGATTTCAACAGTTCTATCAAGCTATTGCTTGGCTTATACTTTTGTAGTTCCTCTATTCGCTTCTTGGCATTATCCAAATCAGGAAGCACCTTGAAACCACGCTCATAACAATAAACCAAGTTTTTAGCAGCAGATACGGTCAAGCGATTCTGAGCCTCAGCTTGCAGATACAATTTGGCTGCCGCCGTATAATCCTTGGAAATGCCATCTCCAGCAAAATACTTGTCACCCAACTTATCTTGAGCATAAGCAATTCCCTTTAGCGCAGCCTCTTTCAAGAGTTTCAGAGCCTGAGCCTTATCAGCCTCCTTCATTCCCTCACCACTCTCATACAAAGATGACAAATAATAAGCAGCCACAGCACTACCTTTCTCTATTGCCTTCTCATAGAGAGTGATGGCTTTCTTGACATTGCGTTTCTTGTTATCCTTGTTTGCCAAGCAGGTAGCTTGCATCGTGAGGCCTTCTGCACATTGAAGTTTCTCCACATTCTTGAACAACTTGATAGCTCCCTCGAAGTCCTTATCGAGATAGTATTTCTTCAAGCCAGCCAAATAATCATAAAAGACTTTCTGCTTTGAGTCTGCCAAAAGAGCATTGATGTCTTTCTCATGACCTTTTGCAGATTCTGATAACCATTGTGTAGCGAGATATAAATCTGGAGTAGTAGCATTCAGATAGCACAAACCCAGCAGCCAAGCTGCATTTTTGTTTTTGCCAGCAGCCTTCGACAAGAAAGTCTTTGCCTTCTCCAAATCCTTATCAGTTCCATTGCCCTCATAATAGATACGACCCACTTGATATTGTGCGGCAGTCATATTCTGTTCTGCAGCCTTTGTCATCAGGGCAAGTCCCTTGGCTTTATCTTGTTCTACTCCCATTCCATTAAAGAGGAGGTAACCATAATAATAAACAGCCTCTTTCTTACCTTTCTCTGCAGACAATTTGAAATACTTGACAGCTTGCTCAGAACGCTTGCTATTGAGATACTTCATTGCTAAAGAGAATTGCAAGTTGGTGTCACCTGCAGTGGCAAGAATTTCCTGATAGTTTTCCACCTTCTTATTATCACGCTTCACCCCAATTCCATTTTGGTAGCAATCCATCAAAAGGCGAGCACTAAACAAGCTCTTGGTATTCTTGACAATCTGCTCATGCTGAGGAATGATGCTCTCATTACCTTTCTTAATAGCAGACTTATAAAGAGTCATAGCCATCACAGAGTCCTTCTTGATACCATTGCCCAACTGATAGCACATCGCCATATTGCCAATGGCATCAGGATTGTTCTGTTTGGCACTCTTAGCCCACCAATCAAGTGCCACCTTGTAGTCTTGTTTCACTTTCTTGCCTACATAATACCAAACACCCATTTGGTTTTGGGCAACAGCATCTCCCTTCTCAGCCTTCTCCTTCATGATAGCCACGCTATCCTTCTTTGCCTTCGGAGCCACTGAGAGAGAAGCCTTGCTAACTGTAGCTTCGGCAGAAAGAGGAGCCAGCATCAGAGCAGCACCCAATATGATTAACCCATTCAATTTCATCATCTAAAATCTTTAACTATTAAACAATTTCTTTTTTATCCATCCCCAAAAACCATCCTTGGTATCTGGCTCTGAAGATAATTCGACAGAAGAACACTTACCTCGCTGAATCAACTGAGTTCTCGGATTTCCGTTTTGGGAATCATCCGCTTGCTCTTCATCTTCCTCAACACCTGCCACTTGTATCAATATAGCCGTGTTATTATCCGGCGAATCCATACACAAAGAAGCCATTGAGTCCATTTTCTCCTGATTACTACGATTGCTCGTCAAAATATCTTCCAAACTATTGTCAGAGATACGGTGAAGAACCCCATCAGTACACAAGAAGAAATAATCACCCTTTCTTACGTCTTCAGTATTAAACACCATTGCCATACAACGTTCCCTATCAGGCTGCTTCGGTTCCATGCACCGAGTGATGACATTACTTTGGGGATGGTCAACAGCTTGATCGGGGGAGATGACTCCGGCACGAACCAAAGAAGTGACTAGAGAGTGGTCCTCCGACCGATAGATGATTCCTTGTCCTGGACGAACTTGGTAAATGCGACTATCCCCGATATGTGCCATCATGCAACCACCTTGATGGAAGCACACAAAAGTCATTGTGGTAGCCATATCCCGGTTTTGGCTATTGGCTTTACCATCCAAAGCATCATAAGCAGCATCCAAAACTTGCGAGAAACAATCCTCATCGAAAATCATAGAAGCCAAATCCACCTCTGAAAGAGAGTCTTGAAAAGACTGACAAACCGTAGCACTAGCCACCTCTCCTTTCTCGCTACCACCGACTCCATCGCAAACGACAAAAAAGCGCTGTCGTTTGTCAATGATGTCCATATCAGGAAAACGAGCATCCTCTTGATTCTTCCTCTGTCCTAATTGACAGAAAGAATAAGTCCGTGACAAGAAAATATTCATGCTATTATTTCTTTTTGAAAACCAACTTTGTCTTACCCAAGGTGATTACATCATCGTAATTCAAGTAGATACTATTATTGACCGCCACCTCAGTACTATTGACATACACAGGATTGGAAGCGTGTTCCACTGTCATCTTGAACAAGTACCCCTTGTCACTAGGTATCACATCGAGTTTAACCGAACGACGGCTAACATATTTATCAGTCAGTTGCAAGTCTGATCTTTCATCTTCATCCTTTCTACCTATATAGATAGAGCCTGGTCGAAGAGCAAAATGCTTGCGAGAGAAGAAACCTCCCCAAACGAACTCACCTAAGTCTTGGCTGGCACTCTTGTCCAACTTTTTGGTTGGTTTCTTTGGTTCTGGCGCTTCTTCCGTCTTTGCAGCATCCTGCTTTGCAGAGGCATTCGCTGTTTTAGGGGATGCAGTAGGTTCTTGCTTCTTGGGAGTAGGATTAACTGCCGCAAAGCCAACAATAGCCTTGCATTGAGGACAATCCCAACGCTGCCGTCCCTCCTTAGCGATCTTCTTAATCAAGCTAAAGTTGCATTCAGGGCACACCAGTTGATACATGAGACCAACCTTGGCACGTTCCTTGATGACGTATAAACGGTTGTCACCTGGAGCTTTAATGGGTTGTCCCAATGAAGCTATTTTTTTCTTAGGTTCTTGTTCCATAGCCTTCACTCATTAGACATTAAATATCATCATCGTCGTTGGTGTCATCCGCAGCGTCATCGTCTGCATCATCATCATCGTCAGACTCTTCTTCACCCTCAGGATATTCATCAACAAGAACTTCTTCATCCACATCTTTTGAGGCAGGGTCTGTGTTGTCGCCAAGGAGTTCAGCCAACAAGTTGTCGATTTCATCAGCTGTTGGTTCTTGTGCCAAATCTTGCTCACCTGTAGGATTGGAAGTAGCTTCCGTTGTCTCTGAAGTCGGAGTCTCGTTCATTGCCATATCAGGATGTGCACCGGTCTCTGTATCAATGATGTCATTGGTTGGGTCTTCTGACAAGGAAGTATGATCCTGCTCATTGATGGCGAGGAAGCCACCCGTCTGATCCATCATTGCCTCCAAATCACTATGGGTAAGGTTGGCTTCTGTATGAGTCACAAAGTTGCCATCGGTATCAAACATAGACTCATAAACGCCATCATTATCCATATCAGCCAACAAGAAAGGAGTTCCATCCTGACTGTGAACCTCTACAGCCGCAATCTCATTTCCATTCTCATCGAAAGCAGAAGTGAATTTATCTATTTCCACCATGGCAGGAGCATCAATGTCGTTTTTATCTATTTCCTCAGCATGAGCAATTGCTTCTGCTACTTCCTGAGGTGTCTCACCTTCAGCAGATGATGGAGTTGGCTCAGGAGAAGGATTGGACTGAGAAGCATTTCCTGTAGTAGGTTGTGGTTGAGCAATATCTTCTCCAACAGCAGTACTTTCAGTTTCAGATGTCGCTGTGGTTTGCTGAGCCTCCTCTTGCTTTTGCTCCTCATTCTCTACCACAGATTCCTCCTGCGAAGTAACCTCTTCAGGATTTTCCACTGGTTCCTCTTCTTCCTTACCGCCGAAGACATGAGCTGCAGCAGCGGCACCAGCAGCAGCGGCTGCTACACCAGCTGCGGTCAATATCACCTTAGTATTGTCTCTACCGGCCTTAGCATTGCCGTGTCCATTAGGATTGAATTTTGTTGTTGCCATAATATAATTCTTTTATGAGTTTAACTTTAACTGGTGCAAAGATAGGTATTTTTTCAATACCCTCCACCTATCAAAAGTACATCTTGGACGAACTGTCTAGGAATAATTGACGAACAGTGGCGTTTTGCTGACCATCACCATTTTGTCAACACTGCCTCAAAATTGCTCTTAGGTCCAATCAACTGAGGGTGCTGAGGATGCTCACTATTTTTGCTTCTTTCCGTAACATCAGCATAAACATACTTATATAGTTCTGAGACCGTAACATTTCTATCCCCATTGTAATCTGCCTTTCCACGAAGACCTTTCAACAATGCTTGGGTAAAATAACCATTTCCAAGCCATCTGTTTTCCCATGAATATTCATTGGCACGACTTGCCATCATAAAAATCACCTTATTGCCAGAGCCCTGTCCCCAACTGTAATCAGAGCCTGCCTCATCTGTCACACTACCCGACTCACAGGCATCAACAAAGCAGAAAACATTCTTGGTTCTTGCCTCAGACAATTTCTTCACAATCAGTTTATAAGGCAACAACATAGGACCATAGCCCACAATGCTGCCAGCAGTGCCATGACCAGAAAAGAAGAAAATGATCTTATCTTTGGAAGTAGCCAGTTTTACGATGGCATCCAACTTCTTCATGATATTCTCTGGAGTAGCATACTTACTCGTAATTGTAGCAACGACTGCCCCTTGCTTTTTGAAAACAGCTTGCATCTCCTTCACATCTTTGGTCGTATTCGACAGATTGTTCACATTCTCTGCATTATAGTTACTGACTCCTGCCAACAGAGCGTAAGTACGTTGGGCATCGACCTGAAGGAAAACAAACAACAAGGTCAACAGCAATAAAAAAATCTTTTTCATACCTTATTATATATATAGTTAATATTAGAAGTCAACACTTCATTTTGGATTTATCCACATTTACATTTCGAACACTGCATCGCCCTAATCTCATTCTTTCTCAATGTATGAGCACATTTTGGATTAGGACAAGCATGGAATTTTTCCCTCTCCACCTGAAGTTTCTTTTTCTTCTCAGCTGGATTAAAGAATATCGTACTCAACAATGACACAGCAGAGCCCAATCGAAGAAGCATGAGTTGCAAAGGTCCATGGCTAACGACAAAAGATCCCACCAATGCTATCAAAGAGGCTGATGCTATCAATAGTCTCATCATTCGTGCCATTTTCTCAGAGCTTTCCTCCTTGGCATCAAATTCATCCTCCAATTTGTTGAGATATTCAAATTCCTCGATGAAATCTGTATTTTGCAAATGAATGGCATAGAAAGAGCAACCATTGGCATTGCTAGGTCCTAGACAGATAAACGTCATCGGCGTAATCACCATAGTACCTACACGACGCATCTCTCCATCTTCACCACGAACAAAAGTGCCATTGGTAGAGTTCAAGTCTTCCAATGTCCAAACGCCATCATCGCCAATCGTTATGCGAGCATGCTGATGGCTAACTCCCATTTGAGTGATTTTAAAGGGTTGATTCCCCTCTGTCCCCAATATGAACTGTTTCATTGTTTTTAATTTTTATACTAGTTGCTATTGCATCCTTATAGACCCTAAGGGTCTTCTTGGACACGTTGATTCTTATTTCGTTTCCCTTGCAAGATAGCAGCATCTGCTGCTTCAACAGATCTATCTTCTGTAAGAAAGAGTGATTCACTATCAGACTTCTTCCAACTCTGACAAACTTGGATTTCTTCTCCTTGATGCTCTTCAAGGTTTGTTCCACCTTAGAAATACCAGAAGACAACATAATTTCCTTCCGATAGATGGTAAGAATCTTCGAATAGTTACCATTGGCTTGAATGACAGCAATCTCTTCCGAGTCCACCACGGTCAATTCATCTCGTGTATTGAAAAATAGCTTTGCCATGATTCTATTGGATTTCTTGCAAGACTTCTTTTGCTTCTTCAACATTGTTATCTACAGCTTTTTGAAGCCATACCTTTGCCTCTTTACGAGAAGGTGTCACTCCAGTTCCATCCAAATAACAACATCCTATCAAATATTGAGCTTGCGCATCATTGTTTTCTGCGGCCATACGCAACCAATAAAACGCTTTTGAGTAATCTTTTTTTGTTCCTTGCCCATAATAATAGCAGACACCCAGTAAAGCCATTCCATCAACATCATTCTGTTCCGCAGACATCTGGTAAAGTTGAAAAGCCTTTATATAGTCCTTTTGGGCTATGCCGCCAATACCATTAGCATAACAGACTCCCAATTGCGCTTGGCATTGAGAAGAGCCATATCTTACTCCTTGCTTCAAATACTCAATTGCCTTTTGTGAATTGGGTTCTATTCCTTCTTCTGAATAATGGAGATACAAATCAAAACAAGCATCAGCCCACCCCAATGCCAATGCCTGTTGAAAAAGTGCCAATGCCTGTTGAGGATTTTTCGCAAGTCCATCTCCGTTGTCATACATATCTCCTAAATTACAAATGGCAATAGGATAGTTTTGTTGGGCTGCCATTTGATACCATCTTGCTGCCTTTTGAGAATCTTTCTTTACAGAAAAACCCACCTCATAAGCCACTCCCATCAAATTTTGAGCAGTTGCATTCCCCTTCTCCGCAGCCTTTTGGACATAATGTAGAAATTTTTGAGCATTTTTTTCCACTCCAATTCCTTTCAAATAGCACTTTGCGACAGCAGCCTGAGCATCTACATTTCCTTTATCAGCAAGTTTTTCAAGTTCCCCAAACGACATTGTTTCCTCTAGCTTTACCACTTTGTAGGGCTTAAACGAAGCATCTAACTGCAGCTCCCCAATTTCATCATTCGCTTTCGATTGAAGCTTTAGTACATATCCGACATTACTTCTAAGAGACTTAACAGAATATTTATTAAAATAAACCATAAAAGATGACGACTTAGATGGTATTACCTTCAATTGTTTCGTTCCTTCCGTCAGATAGACATACATAATCCCTTCCTTGAAAAGTGGCTTACCTATTAAATTGCCCTCAAACTGCATTTGACTATCTTCCGTTTCTAACATAACAACAGCACAGACATCCCCATTTAGATCCTGCCGTTGCTCAACACCTAATGTGGCAAATGGAATTTCTTGCAGACCAACAACTTGAGCAGTCGCCAAAAGACAACCGCTCCACAGCAAGCACAATGCCAAAAACATTTTTTTCATACCCATTCTAATTTAAATTATCCAAAGCTTTTTTAGCATCATCTACACCAAGTTCTAGTGCCTTTTTGTAGCATTCCTTTGCATTCTTTATATCTTTAGGAGTACCAAAAGCTTCCTCATAAAACATCCCCAAATAATATAAAGCCAACGACCATCCTTGATCAGCCGACATTTTCATCCAAAAGAAAGCCTGCTTGGGATTATACAATTCCTTGACCTCATCATTTCCATACATCATTCCCAAAAGGCATTGAGCTTGGCTACATCCCATCATGGCTGCCTTTTGGGTATATTCCAGCGCTTTTTGGGGGTTCTTTTCCACTCCTAAGCCATTATAGTAACAAAGACCTGTATTGGTATAGCCCAAAGCATATCCTTGAGCGGCAGATTTCTGAAACCACGTCATTGCTTTTTTTAAATCCTGTTCAACTCCAACTGCATTAAAATACATAGAACCTAGCATAAACTGGGCATTTGCGTTATTTTTTTCTGCACTTTTAGAAAACCAGTCATAAGCTTTTTTCAAATCTTTTGGAATACCATAACCACCAAAATAATATTTTCCTACCTCACACATAGAATAGGCATCTCCTTGCAATGCAGCTTTCGTGAACCACATAAATCCTTTTTTATAATCAATAGATTGTCCATCCAATCCTAAAGAATAAATCTCCCCAAGTTTTCTTTGAGCCAAGCTATTATTTTTATTAGCCAACACTGTCAGTTCTTCCACAGACATTGCATTATAGTTGAGTTGTTTACCATCCAAAGAAGTCTCGCCTTGACTCATTTCTATCAAATAAGTTACCTTAGGTTCCGTTTCAGGAAGATCAATGATGACTTTGTCTCCTTTTGAAGGTAGAATTGTGATTTCACGAGTATTTATAGGGATATAGACCAAATATTCATTTCCTTGCCGTTCAACATCACCGACAATATTACCTTTGAATTTTGCATTAATGTCCAAGATTTGGACACGCAACAATGCACAAGCTTTTCCCTTTGTATCTTTCCGTTCATAAATACTTGCTGTCAAGTCTTCTGGTATTTTCTGTATGTTCATACACACCCAGTCATCTGCCCATACAGAGAATGAGCTAGACAACATAACTATTAAGGATAATATCAATCTTCTCATAAAATAGTTTTGATTTATGTTACTAACATCAGCATCACTTAAAGACTGTTTGCCAATAAATGAAACCTTTTACTAAAACTACACGGCAAAAATACGAATAAAATACGAAATCAGCAACATTTTTATCATAAAATTCAACAAAAATGTTGCTGATTTATATTTTTCGATTAATTAGAAAGAAAAATGAATCATATGAAAGCGGAATCATACCATTTTCTTCTGATGCCATCACCATTCTCCAGCACCCATTTCCACGCTGGTACAATCTCAATCTTCAGCCCCTTGCATTCCAACTCCCCCTCATCCTCATAAGTTACAATCATCGCCTTCTTTAAAGGATATAAAGAATGCAGAACGGATAACACCAGACTTTTCGAGCTGATGATAACCAAGTTTAACGCTCACTTGTTTCCTTTTCCATCAATTTTATGTAATTTTGCAGCCCGAAAAGAAAAACAAGGTAAAAGGAACAAACATTCTCAATAGGTATATATAAAATATGAGCAGTAATAACGTAAATGACATGACTGTTGGTTCGCCGATGCGAGCCATCTTCCGATTCGCAGTGCCCCTTATCCTGGGCTATATCCTGCAACAGATGTATCTCATCATCGACACCGTCATCGTGGGACGATGGATCGGCGTGAATGCCTTGGCAGCCATTGGTGCCTCCACCTCCATCATGTTCTTGATCATGGGCTTCTGCAATGGTTCGTGCGCCGGCTTCGCCATCCCAGTGGCTCAGGCTTTCGGGGCGAAGGACTTCCGAAAAATGCGAACCTACGTGAGCAACAGCTATCGCATAGCCATCACCTTCGCCGTGGTCATCACCCTCTTGTCGTGCCTTTTCTGCAAGAAGATTCTGCATCTCGTCAACACCCCATTGGAGGTATTCGATGATGCCTACATCTTCCTCATGCTCCAGTTTGCGGCGATACCTTTCACGATAGGCTACAACCTGCTGGCAGGACAAATCCGTGCCCTCGGCAACTCGAAGCAACCATTCTACTTCCTCATCACCGCCTCGGTTGTCAACATCCTCCTCGATGTTCTCCTCATCTTGATTCTGGGACTTGGCGTGGAGGGAGCCGGCATCGCTACCCTTCTCTCGCAAGCCTTCTCGGTATGCCTCTGCATCCGGTTCATCAAGAAGAAGATGCAGATACTGATACCGCAAGGTAAGGAATGTGACTTTGACAACAAGAAAATCAGTATATTATTAAATAATGGTGTGCCGATGGGTTTGCAATTCTCCATCACCGGCATCGGCATCATCATGCTCCAGAGTGCCAACAATGCCCTGGGCATCACTTGTGTGGCAGCCTTCATCGCCGCCATGCGCATCAAGTATCTCTTCACTTGTGTCTTTGAGAACATCGGTGTGGCGATGGCGACCTATTGCGGTCAGAACCTCGGTGCCAAGAAGATGGAACGCATCTCACAGGGCGTGAGAGCCGCCATCAAGATGATGCTCATCTTCTTCGTGTTCAGTTTCATCGTCATCACTCCTTTTGCCGACGACATGATGACGCTCTTCGTGGATAAGGGCGAGGCTGAGGTGGTGACCTACGCAGCAGAGTTTATGCGCATCGCTTGCTACTTCTATCCTTGCCTCGGCTTGCTCACCATCTTCCGCTACAGCATCCAGGGCTTGGGATACAGCAATCTCTCGATGATGAGCGGTGTGATGGAGATGATAGCGAGATGTGGTGTGAGCCTCTGGCTAGTTCCAGCCTTTATGTGGACAGGTGTCTGCTATGGCGACCCAGTGGCATGGGTGATGGCGGATATGTTCCTCCTCCCTGCCTTCTGGTGGCTGTTCAAACACTTGAAGAAAAGGATTATTTGAATGCTCCAGAGTCGGCATCTCTATTGTTGATGTTCTTCTGAATATCCTTCTTCTTGCCAGAGAAGAAGTTCCAGCTTACTCCGATGCTCACCATGCGGTTGTTGTCCTTGATGGTGTGCCACTCCTTGCGACTCAATATCGGGTTGTCGATGGTCTCGAAGCGATACTTGGCATCATTGAAGAGCCAATAACCCGTAGCGGTGATGCGCCAGTTGCCCAACTGATAATACACTGAGAAGTTGCTGGCACTCTCATCCCAATAATTGTAAGGTCCCCTCGGTTCCTTCGCCACGACATGACCGATGTAGGAGGCACCCCACTTGCCTTTGCGAACATCTATCTGATAGGTGAGCGGAATGCGCCACTGGTTGTGCTTGCCGATGATGCCACTGCTCATGGAGTATCGCTCGAAGGAGCCATACAAGCCGATGTTGAGCAACTCATTCTTGAAAGGCTTGATGTTGATGGCATATCCCATTCCATACCACCACTGATAGTGGGAGTTCTCATAAGTTTGCACCAAGTATTTCTTCCCTTGGATGGTGCGCCACTCATAATAGACACTCATCGGACTGTCGGTATAGACACCGAAGAAAGCCAACTGGCCTTGTATCCATGAGGCATAATGGTTGATGCGGAGGAAAGTACCATACTCATTGTTGGAGGTGAGGTTCGGGTTGCCTTGGTTCACGACCCCAGGGATGATGATGGTAGTATTCTCGTTGAGATTCGCTATCGGTGGATAGTTCACACCATTGAGCGTCTGCAACTGGATGGAACCATTCTTGAGCGGATAAGTGAGCAGGAAGGTTGGACGGATATAACTGTTGATCTTCCTGGTGTCGTCATTTTTCTGCTCTCGCCATACTCCCTCGGCACCGATGCGATAATTCAACTTGCCCAGGTTGTTCTGGTATTCAGCAGAGAAGGTCTGGATGTTGATGCGAGAAGAACTGTTGTAAGGCTCATACCCCGACAAGACATTGCGAATGGTGTAATCCGACCATTTCAACCAGTTGTTCCATCCCAAGGTCAACTCTCCCTTCTTCCATTGCTTGCTATAGTTCACCTCGGTGATGAGTGAATAGGAATTGTTCTTCGAGCGCATCTTGTCATCGACGAGGATATTGTCATCGGCATCAGTCGCCGACATTTCCTTCTGCATCGGCGCGGCATCTGCCTGGGCAGCATCCCCTACCTTCCACTGCTGGTTGAGGTCTTGCTGGTCATTGTGATAAAAAGTACCCAGCACATCCACGTCAATCTGCTGCTTATGTGGGAGTTGCTTGCTCAGATAGAGGTCGAGCGAAGGACCGAAAGTGTTGGTATAGTTGTCGTTGTGTCCCTTGCCATTCGTCCACTCCGGATGGTTTTGCGCCAAGATATCCACATTGCCACGATAGAATGTGTGCAGATAGTTAGGGGTGGCGGTGACTTGGAAGGTGATGTCCTCCGGCTTGCTGTAGGCATACTTCAGGTTCATCGTATTGTTGGTGTAACCGAAGTGCTTCTTGTAGGAGTAGAGGTAGTCCGCCAGGCGGTCGTCGAGCATGAAGGAATAGTGGTCCTCTCCGATGCAATCGTGATAGTTGCGCATCTCGATATTGTAGTCGAAGAAGAATTGGCTATATCCCTTATTATATTTATAATAGGTGTTGCCATTCACGAAACCCGTGGTGAAAGCCGTCTTGGCATCGAAGCCCACGGCATAACCCGTATCAAGCGGTTTGGTGATGATGTTGACGAGAATATCGACATCTCCATATCGGGCAGGAGGCGCATCGTAGTACTCCACCTTCTTGATTTTCTCGGCAGGTATCGAATTGAGGTCGTTGTCGCTCGTCATCGCCACATCGTTGATGAGAATCTTCATCTTCTTGTTGACGATGCTGCGTGTCTTGCCGGTCACGGGGTCTATGATGATGCCAGGGATATTGGCGATGAGGTCTTGGGTGTGCCGGGAGTTCTTCACCTGTTCCTCGTTGAAGGTGTAGGTGGCATGGTCGCCACGATCGGTACGGAGGTTGCCCTTCACCATCACTCGCTTGAGTTGGTAGGCATCGGCTTGCATCCGGATGGTTCCGATACGACCGACATTCACCAAGCGGCTAATGGTCTTATAGCCCACGTAGCTCACCTTCATGATGGCTTGATTCTGTTCGCAAGGTATCACGAAGTCGCCATTGGCATTGCTCACACCACCACAGAGGAAGGTGGAATCGTGAGGATTGAGCAACTGCACATTGGCAAACTCCACAGGCAGGTTGTGGTTGTCGATGAGTCGGCCTATCAACTTGCGTTCGCTCTTTCGGATGCACTCCACAGTAATCAAACTGTCGCTCACCACCATCTTCATCGGATAGAAGCCTATCACTCGGCGGATGGCATCGGGAATATTCGGAGCCTCCACATCCTGGGTGACGGTGAAATCCTCCAACTCGTTGTAGATAAAGCTCACCTTGTAGCGAGCGGAAGCCTTGTCGAGGTCGATGAGCACATCCGACATGCTACGGTTGTGGTAGTGGCGAGAGAGATATTGGGCACTTGCCAAGGACAGGAAAGTGACCCACAAGAATATGATGAATGAAAATCGCTTCATAAGACTGCATTTTTAACATTGGGGATATACTATTGAACGATGATTTCGTCGTTCTTCAGTTCAATATTGACATTGTCGAATTGATTCAATTCCTTGACGATGTTCTCTATCTTCGTATGGCTATCCCATTCATAATAGAGGCGAAGGCTCTTTGCCCCATCGCTCTCAAACTTGACTTGCAGGTCATAGTAGTTGGCGATTTCAGTCATCATCTTGTCGAGCGTGACATTCACGAAAGTTTTGTGGATGGCAGGTTTCTCAGCTTTCACTTTTTCGGATGGCGAGGCAACCTTGGCGGTATCGCCCTTCACGGCATCTTTTACCATCGCATTTTCCACAATCGGCATCGGCTCCTGGCTCTTGCTGATATAGGTGTGGATGGCGGCGAAGGCTATGCCTGAAATCAAGACAAGGCCAACGATGGAAGCGGCTATCTTGCGCCAAGAGAAAGGGCGGTGCTCATCGGCATGAGAATTCATCGGTATGACCTCTGCATTCTCTTCGACATGATGCTCTTCACTGAATTTCGCCCAAGCCTCATCTACATTCAAGCCTTGGGAAGATTTTTCATCCTCACCTTCCCATGCCTTTTCATCCGAATCTTCCAGACTTTGCTTTAAGAGAGCCGAATCCACCTCTTGCATGGTCTGGTAGAGCTTGCGACACTCCTCATCTCGCAATATCTCACGAACCTCGTCATCAGTATATTTCTCCTGATGATCGATGATGTCCAATATCTTTTCAAACTTATCCATAATCCTCACTCTTTTCTAAGGGTTAAAAATATCAACTGTGAACAAACTACTTTTTGTAGAATCTCTACGGATTAAACTTTTGTTGTAATTTCTTGATGCCTTGTGCCAGATGTTTATAAACTGCCACCTCGCTGATGCCCAACTCCGTGGCTATCTCCCGATATTTCAGCTTTTGCCGAAAGCGGAGTTGCAATACCTTGCGAGTTTGGGGTGTCAACTCACTCTCCATATAAGAAAGGATGGCTTCTTGCCTATCCTCCTCTTCCCTTTCGGAAGTAAAGTCGAAAGCCCCTCTGCTCATAGAGGTATCATTTAGCGGCAGAATGGATGACGAGGCATCAAGTTGCAGCAGGTGGTGAACTCTGTCCTTCATCTTCTGCCGATTGATGAGTGTCAGGCATTTGTTGCGTACACAAACCAACAAGTAGCTGCTCTCCGTTTCGGGACGTAAGGTGACTTTTCCGTCTAGCACTTCGGCGAAGACATCGCTCACCACGTCTTGGCTTGCCGCCTCATCCTTCAGAAGCACCAAGGCGAGTTGGTACATCCGGGGGTAATGCTGTCGGAAGAGCCGTTCGATATGTTCTTTTGTCATTTGCATGATTTTTCTTGTTATTGTTTGGTTATAGTACAAACTGCCTTTTATTTTCCCAACCCTAAGTTGGAAGATTTTTCTGCAAAGATAATGCAAACGAGCGCAATGAAAGTTTACTTTCTAATTGCCGAGTGCAGTTTATCTTCTACAAAAGTATAAAAAATAGGTGGAAAAGTAACAGATATATGCATTATTCGTTAGAAAAAGTGTATCTTTGCACAACTATTAAGCAATTTCGGCAACAATGAAGAAACAAGGAACCTTACTGATTGTAGATGACAATCGCAACATTCTTACCACCGTGAGGATGCTGCTCGAACCCATATTCTCCCAAATCATCACCATCGCCAACCCTAACTCCATCCCTGCCAAGCTCAGGGAGGAGAAGCCCGATGTGGTTTTGCTCGACATGAACTTCTCCAGTGGTATCAACTCCGGCAACGAGGGATTGTATTGGCTTCGTGAAATCAAGAGCCTCCGACCACAGACGGAAGTGGTGCTCTTCACCGCTTACGCCGATATTCAACTTGCCGTGACAGGCATCAAGGAGGGAGCCACCGACTTCATCGTCAAGCCTTTCGACAACGAGAAGATGATTCGTACCCTCGTGGAGGCAAGGGATCAAAACAAGGCTGTGGATAAGTTATCCACCAAGAATTGTGGAAAAACTTCGCAAAGTGCTATGTATTGGGGAGATAGCGAAGTTATGAACAGTTTAAGGAACATTGTGGATAAAGTGTCGAAAACGGATGCTAATATCCTGATTACGGGAGAGAATGGAACGGGTAAAGAGGTACTAGCCAACGAGATACATCGTTTATCCACACGCGGCAAGAAGAAAATGCTACCTGTGGATATGGGAGCCATCACCGAAACCCTCTTCGAGAGCGAACTCTTCGGTCATGTGAAGGGAGCCTTTACCGATGCCAAGGCGGATAAGCCGGGCAAGTTTGAGCTAGCCAACGACAGCACTATCTTCCTCGATGAGATAGGGAACCTATCCTATGGTTTGCAGGCGAAACTCCTCACCGCCCTTCAGCGCAGAAGCATCGTAAGAGTGGGTGGTTCTACCCAGATACCTATCAATGTTCGATTGATTTGCGCCACCAATCGCAACCTACAGGAGATGGTGAGCAATGGCGAGTTTCGAGAGGACTTGCTCTACCGCATCAACACCATCCACCTCGAATTGCCAGCCCTTCGACAGCGCAAGCAGGATATCGTGCCCCTTGCCCAGCGATTCCTCCAACAATATGGCGACCTATATAATAAGGTGAGCATCCAGTTATCCCCAGCGGCAGCGGAGAAAATCACCGAGTTACCTTGGTATGGCAATATCCGAGAGTTGCAACATGCCATCGAGAAAGCCGTCATCCTCTGTGATGGCAATATCATCATGCCCGATGACATCGACGGCGGCAACCCTATCAAGAAGGAGAAACCACTCGAAGAGGTGCAGACACTCGATGAGATGGAGCATCGTATGATAGAGAAAACCATCAAGGAGTGTGAGGGCAATCTATCCATGGTGGCTGCAAGACTGGGCATCTCCCGACAAACGCTCTATAATAAGATGAAGAGATATGGGATATAGAGAGCGAAGAACGAAGAATTCAATAGTATTTTGGGGTTATGGATGTTAAGTTAGTCATTATAGTTCTTTTGTTGGTGGTATCGGTAGCAGGTTACATCCGTCTTTATCGCCACTATCGTCGTAACATCAAGAAGGTGATTTTCCTTTTTGATGCCATCGACAATGTGGATTTCTCCTTCAATTTTCCGATGCAAGGCGTATCGAAGAACGACCGCATCTTGCACCAATCCCTCAACCGCATCAAGGCTTTCTTGCAACATACCAGGGAGGAGCAGATGGAGCGTGAGAAATATTACGAGAAGATATTGAACATGGTGGATGCTGGCATCATGGTGGTGGATAGTCACGACAATGTGTTGCAACATAACCAAGCCGCCCTCCGCCTCCTCGATACCGATGTGCTCACCCACCTCAATCAGGTAAAGACAAAACTGAAGGATGAGCATCTCTCCAAGCATGAGACCGCCACCATGATCAAAGACAAGCCAGTACGCATCATCGCCATCAGTGATGTGAGCCATGAGCTGAGCAACCAGGAGATTGACTCTTGGATCAAACTCATCCGTGTTTTGACCCACGAAATCATGAATACTATCACACCTGTTACCTCGCTGAGCGAAACCTTGCTGAAGGAATTGGAAGAGGACATGCACTGGGAGGGCAGGTTTGCTACCTGCCCCAATTCCCCAAAGGAAAAAGACCTCCGCATCGGCTTGGAGACGATTCACAAGACAGGCACAGAATTGCTTTCTTTCGTGAACAACTATCGCCGCTTCACCCATGTTCCTCAACCTCAGCCATCCCTCTTCTATGTAGAGCCATTCCTGAATCGCATGGCGATGTTATGCAATCATGAGGTCAGTATCAAGGTTTCGCCAAAAGACCTTATCGTATATGCCGACGAAAGCCTCATTGCCCATGTCGTAACGAATCTTCTGAAGAATGCGACAGAAGCCATCAAGGAGCATTCAGAGAATTTCTCCACAGGAACTGATAAATCGAAAGAAACTGATAAATCGAAAGATTGTACCTTTGCACAAAATCCATACATCCAAATCAAAGCATACGCCAACGAGCAGGAAGCCATCATCATCGACGTGATCAATAACGCCGGTCTCATCCCCGACGACATCGCCGCCCATATCTTTATCCCATTCTTCACCACGAAGAAGGAAGGAAGCGGCATCGGCTTGTCGCTCTCTCGCCAAATCATGCGAGTAAGTGGTGGCACCCTCTCCCTACATCAAAACAAGGAAGAGAATACCACAACTTTCCGGATTGTCATCCCATGACAACAATCTGCTTACTTACTCCACCTTCATTCCTTCCATCAACTCCTCGTTGAAGTACTTCACCCACGCCACATAGGTATCTTGCGCCGACTGCATGGTACCTACGAGGAAACCAGGAGTATCAGAATACTCAGAGAGCCCCCGATAGTAAAACATCTTGTGCTCATTGTCCATCACAAACGGCATAATATCATGGCGCAAACACTCACGAAACAAGATGAGGCGACCTACCCTACCATTACCATCTTGGAATGGATGGATGCGCTCAAAACGCCAATGATACTCGGCAAGGGTTTGGATGGAGAAATCTTTCTGAGCGGCATACCAATTAGCTAATGCCTGCATTTCTCTTGCTACATCTTTCGGCCGACAAGTCTCTCGGCCACCTACCTCATTGGCTAGCTTCTTCCAATCACCTACATTAAAATAAGACTTTTGGACATCGGCAGTTCCTGTCTTCAAAATACGGTGAAACTCCTTGATCATCTCATTCGACAAAGGTTTTTCTATGGTTCGCAAAAGATAATCGAATGCGACAAAGTGGTTGGTTGTTTCGATGATGTCATCCACTGGCACAGCTTCTTGATCCTTGAAACCAATGGTACGGGTTTCGAAGATATAGCGTGTTTGTTCTTCCGTCAACTTGCTACCCTCTATACGATTAGAGTTGTAAGCCAGTTGCACCTGTGTCTTGTGGTAAAGTCCACCCTTACGATGTGCCTGTTGCTCATCTATGAGAAATGCCGTCAGTTTGTTCATTGTTCTGTTCTTTGTTATAACGAATACAAATATAAGCCATTTTTCTCGAAAAGCAAAGAAAAAGAGCGATTTTTTACCAAAATCTTTGTTTTTGAATGAGATTTTGATAAGAAATCGCCTATCCATTTATTGTAACTAGCATCATACACTACTCCTTCACCACCTCTCCATCGAAGAGGCGGATGGTGCGGTTGGCTATCTTGGCATCGTGCTCATTGTGGGTCACCATCACGATAGTAGTACCCTCATGGTTGAGCTCTGTGAGCAAGTGCATCACCTCGGCACCATTCTTGGAGTCGAGATTACCCGTTGGCTCATCGGCAAGTATCAGCTTAGGACCAAAAACCACGGCACGAGCGATGGCTACTCGCTGCTGCTGACCACCAGATAGCTGGTGAGGGAAATGCTTGGCACGATGGCTGATGTTCATGCGTTTCATGATGGCTTGCACCTTCTCCTTGCGCTCCGCCTTCGGGATGTTGAGGTAAGTGAGAGGAAGTTCGATATTCTCCTCCACATTCAACTCATCTATCAGATTGAAGCTCTGGAAGACAAAGCCTATCTCTCCCTTGCGCACATCGGTACGCTCCTTCTCCTTGAGGTTTTCCACCTCATGGTCGCCCAAGAAATATTTTCCCGAGGTTGGATTGTCGAGCAAACCGAGAATGTTGAGCAAGGTTGACTTGCCACAACCAGATGGTCCCATGATGGCAACGAACTCACCATCTTCTACTGTGAAAGATACATTATTGAGTGCAATCGTCTCCACCTCTTCTGTGCGGAAAGACTTGCTAAGATTTTCTACTTTGATCATTTTTTGTCAATGCTAAATGTTGAATGTTAAGTGTTAAATGAAAGGGCATACGCCATTTCTTTTACTCATCCTTGAGATATTTCACAGGATTGCTGTTTGCCACCTTATAACAGTTGATAACCACGGCGATGCCGATGATGAGCAAGAGTGCTATCGTGACATAGATGAACTCTAGCGGCGTGAGCGAGGCCTTGATGCTGAACGACATCAACCACTGTCGGGCAATCACCCAAGCCACAATATCTCCGATGACGATGCAAGGGAGGGCTATCTTGACGATGTCCTTGAGGAAGATGCGCAGGATGTCGCTCACCTTGGCACCATTCACCTTGCGGATGGCTATCTCCTTACGACGGCGATTCACCTCATCGCTCGTATATCCCACCAATCCGAAGAGGGCGATAACCATCGTGATGATGCCACCCACAAGAATGCCATTGCGGAACTTGCGCTGGGAGGCATACTGATTGTCATACTCCACCTCATAGTTTCTTACTCGCACCTCACTGTTAGGATACATCGCCTTCACCTTGTCATATAACCCAGAGAGGGCCTCATCCGTGAGATTCTTAAACTTGATGAGCATGTAAGGAGCCGTATGAGCCGAATAGAAGTAAAGCATCGGGAAACTCTTCATCTCAGGGTTGTTCATAGAGAGGTCTCCCCATTGGATACTCTTCACCACGCCACAGATGGTGAAAGTATAAAGGTTGCCATTTGCATCTCCCCATCCCGAGCTATTGATTTTCTTGCCAATGACTCCATCTTTCCAATGTCCCATCTTCTTCAGTTTCTCTGCGCCTCGCTCATCAATCATGACCTGTCGTGAACTATCATTGCGTTCGGTGAAGGAAGTACCTTCTACAATTTTGATTTGCATCAGATTGAAGTAGTTGTCATCCACACCTCCGTTCTCCATAACATTGAACGTATTGTCGGGATCACCTTCGATGTTGATCATGCTTCCATTGGTGTGATACCCCGGTATCGTCATCGCCGTGGAAGAGGCACAGCCCTCCACATCCGGCATTCGCCTGATTTCCGCCAAGCATTGGTCACGCTGGTCACCATCAATGCCATCCACCATCAGGAGAGCCACATTCTTATAGTCATAACCCGGATTAACAAACAACATCATACGATACTGATTATTCACCACGAAGAGGAGGCTGAAGAGCAAGCCTGAGATGACGAACTGGATGCCCAACAAGGCGAGTTTCCATCGGTTACGATTCTCATTATATCCACGAAAGGCGATGGCAACAGGTATCTTGTTGTATAGATAACCCGGCACAAATCCACCGATGAAAAGCACAAAGAGGCAAATCACCACCAATATCCAACTGCCACGATTGAACACCAAGGTCGCCACTGGCGCTGAGAGGAAATTCTCGATACTTCCCTTGCAGAGGAAAACCAAGATGGCTGCCAATATCACCGACAATCCTACATGCACCAAAGCCTCAGAGAAGATGATGGCATGGATGTTGATAGGCTCTGCGCCATAGCACTTTCTTACCGCCATCTCGCGAGAACGAGTCACGAGGTTGCCCACGATGATGAGCAGATAGTTCATCACGGAAGTAAAGAGAAGCACGAAGGCGATGATGGCCATAATCCATCCCATCATCTTGATATAAGAGTTATGAGTATATACATCACTAAGCACCGTGAAATCATAGTTCAACTCGATGCCCATCTTCTTCATTTCCTTCAGTGGGAAATTGTCTTTTCGCATCTTTTCCACGAATGGCTTCAGTTCATCAGACTTATGCCCCTTGGCTAGGCGGATGTACGACTCATAGCAATCATTGCCCACCCATTGGTCTCTTCCATCGAAAGAAAAGAGTGACGGTGTACTATCCAAGGAGATGATGACATCCTTGCCATGAAAAGACGAACCCCAAGGAAAGCTTTCGAAGACACCACCTATCACAAAAGTCCCGCCAGGGCTGTTGGGGGTAGTGAATCGCTTGCCCACTACATTGCCACCCACTTTCTCTGCCCACTCAGAGCTGACTACACAAGACATCGGCTGTGACAAAGCTTGCTTGGCATTGCCCACCAACATCTTCTGAGGAAAGACATCGAAGAAGCAACTGTCTGCCAAAATCATCGTTGCATTGAGACTACTCTGGTCTTCAAATTTACACTGAGCGCCCTCCTGATAACCTCGGATTCTCGTTGCAGCCTCCACCATCGGAGCATAGCTTTTCACGCCATGTGCCGTAGCCCCCGATGTATGGTTGAAGTGCATACTCTGTCCTTGGTTATTGCCCACCTCGGATATTTGGTAGGTCCTATCCCATCCCTTGAAATAGGTATCGTATGTCTGCTCGAAGTAGATTTCGGCGATAATCACCGAACTGATAGCCAATCCGAGCGACAAGCACAATATCTTCACGAAGTTGTGCTGTCCCCTGCGAGGGAGATTCTTGAATGCGTTAACTATATGATTCATCTCTAATTAATTATTAATTGTTCATTATCCTTGTATGCCTCGTAACCACTCACGATGACTTGCTCACCTGGTTCCAAGCCCTCTATTACCTCATAATACTGAGGATTCTGACGGCCGATGGTGATCTTGCGGCGATAAGCCTTCTTGCCACTCTTGTCGAGGACGAATATCCACTGACCGCCCGTCACACTATAAAACGTGCCTTTCGGGATGATTATTGCCTGCTTCGACTGTCCGAGTTGCAAATCCAGATAGTAGGTTTGACCGGTTCGGATATTGCTAGGGCGGCTGCCCTTGAAGACGAAGTCGATGCGGAACCTACCGTCTCTCACCTCTGGATAAACCTTGCGAACCTGCAAGAGATAATGCTTGCCATTCTGGTCGAAGGTGGCAGTCAAGCCGGGTTTCACTCGGTCGATGTAGTGTTCATCCACCTGTGCCTGCACCTTGTAATCACTGAGGTCATTGATGACTCCAATCTTCTGACCCGGAGAGATGCTCTGTCCCAACTCCACATCCAGCAAACCGATTTCACCAGAGATAGTGCTGCGGATATTCAATTTCTCCTTGCGCTGTCTTACGAGTTGCACATTGCGCTGCATGGCTTCGAGGTTATCATTCATCTGATTCACCTGCGAATGGCGGAGCTGTGCATCCTTCTTCAGTCGTTGGTTGATGAGAGCGTGCTTCTTCATCGCCAAGTCATAATCCTCCTTTGCCTTGAGGTACTCCTCTCTGGAGTTGAGTTGCTCCTTGTGGAGAGCCTCCTGATGCTGATAAGCACGGCGCTTGGTGATGACATCTTGTGAGAGCGAAAGAGCCTCGTTGGAATTGTTGAGCCTATCTTGCTCCATCGAGATTTGCGTATTGCGGAGCATATCCTGCTTCTCGGCAAGTTCGCTCTCGGCATTCAGTATCTCCAGGTCGAGATTGGAGTTGGAGAGTTTCACGATGATGTCGCCCTTGCCCACATGGGCACCCTCATCCACCACTTTCTCTGTGACGATGCCGCCCTCCTCGCTGCTGATTTGCACCACGGAGATAGGCACCACCTGTCCATCCACCGAAACATAGTCATTAAACTGCCCATGCTCCACCTTTGCGATGCTCAATCCCTTGCGATCCACCTTTAAGGTGGAAGAGAAATTGCTCAATCCCAACCATACGAGGAGCGATACCAAAACCACACCTCCTGCTATCCATGCCCAATACTTACGAGGCACGAAATATTTTTTCTTTTCTATCTTTACGTCCATAATTTTAAGTGAAGAGTGAAGAACGAAGAGTGAAGAACTCTCTTGTCTTCTTTGTTATTTTATAAGATTTTTTCCCTGATAGTAATCCACAAGTCGCTGTTTGATGATGAGCAACATTTGCATCTGCAACTGCTTGATTCTGCTTTCGAGCAAAGTCTGCGCGGCGGTATGGAGGTCGAAGGTGGAGAGCATTCCCTCCTCAAACTTGCGGCTCGACATATAGTAGGCAAGCGAATCGGAAGCCACTTTCTTATTCATCTGATAAAGTTCCTTGGCATATCCCTCGGCATCCATCACCGCTTGGGCGATATGGTCGTGGAGCTTGCGCTTCGTTTCCTCCAGGTTCACCTGAGCCAACTGCCAGTCGTTGCGAGCTTTCTTCACAGAGTGCCACGCCACATTATCATATATAGGTATAGAGAGAGTCAGTGCGAGGTACTCACCTCGATTGTTGCGAAACTGCGAGGCAAAACCCTCGTACTGTCCTCCCTGAGAGAGATTTCTATAGAAGTTGGTAGAGATGCCGCCACTGAGAGAGAGGGATGGCAGCAACCTACCCTTCGCTATCTTATAATCATATCGTGCCTTCTCCACCTCATACTCCGCCGACTTGACATCGGGAGAGACATTCAAGAAATTCTGGTAAACAGTTTCGTGGTTTATAGGAAAAGATTCGTTTACCTGTTTACCATTTGTTACTAGTCTCAGTTCTTCCTCTACGGGGAAGTTCATTGCCGACTTCAAGGTGAGCAAGCACTGCTGAGCCACATGCTTCTGATGCGTGAGATTGTATTCATCCTCAGCCACCTGCGACTCCATCTGCACCACGTCGGGGCGACCTTTCTCTCCTAGCTCATAAAGTCGCTGCATCTTGGCGAGCAGTCGTTTGCTCTCGGCGAGTTTATCGCTCGCTATCTGTATGCTAGCCTCAGCATAAGCCGCATCCACAAACTTCTGCATCACGTCTATCGCCTTGTCATCCCTCACCTTCTGCATGGCAGTGGTGGAGTAAGCACGAGCCAACTTCGCTTGCTTGAAAGCATTGATGGTAGCGAAGCCATCAAAGACGTTGAGCGAGGCATAGAGCTGATAATAATTGTTGAACGTCGTTACATGATTATAAGTATTGGTCTCCGGGTCGATGTTTCGTCCCCAAGCATACTGTCCTTGCACACCTCCGGCAACCGATGGCAAGAAGTCGGTCACTGCCTTCTGATAATCTTGCTTACGTTGTCGGGCATTGATTACCTCTCGCTTCACATCCGTGGCATGCTCCACGGCGTAAGCCATACAGGAGTCAAGTTCCCAGTTTTTTCCCATGCCTTGCGCCATAGTTGGCTTTGAAGCAAAAGCAACCTCTTGTGCCGAAGCCATCAAGCAGCAACAACTGCCGAAGGCCAAGCATCCGATGTATAATCCTATTCTTTTCATTGTCTATCATTTTTTGCCAAGATAAAGACAATCGCCGTGCCAAAAGCAAGCCTCTACTGATTATCAACTACTTAGAGAATATCCCTCATCTACAACACTGTCCAATAATTAGACACCACCGCCTAATTATTGGACAGAAAGATGCTCGCATCATTATTTTTTCAAAAAATAGTTTGGAACTTATATTTTTAAATTGTATCTTTGCAACAAAAAGTAATAACAATGAAGACAACATCAGAAATATTGAATCTTTTGAAGTCGTATAAAAACATTGCCTCTTCAAAATATGGATTGACAAAGATTGGCATCTTCGGTTCTGTAGCTCGTGGCGAACAAACCGAAGATAGTGATGTTGACGTTTGTTACGAAGGTAAGACGCCATCTTTCCTCACTTTAGATTTAATTCAAACTGACCTAGAAAACTTGTTTGAAGCTAAAGTAGATTTAGTGAGAGTCAGAGACAAAATGAACCAACTACTAAAACAAAGAATCATCAAGGAGGGCATATATGTTTGATAAAGAGATAGTCTTAGAAAGCTTGCACAATATCAGTAATGCTTTAAGTATGATACAAAAGCGAACTGCTTCCATCAAATGTGCAAATGACTTCATCACTTCTCCAAGCGGAACTCTCCGTTTGGATGCTGTATGTATGAACCTAATAGCTTTAGGAGAAGCAGTAAAAGGTCTCGACAAAATAACAAAGGGCGAGTTTCTTCCCCAATATCCTCAAATTTATTGGAGTGGTGTCATGAGGATGCGAGACAAGATTGCCCACCATTACTTTGAAGTTGATCCCGAAGTTGTATATGTCACAATCAAGGAGAACATTCCTCCTATGATTCCAGTCATTGCACAGATGATAAATGATATACAATGAAATCAAACATCTATCAATAGCAGCTAAAAAGAAATGAGTATGGCATTCGAGAACGAAATAAAGAAATATGAGGAACTGAGACAACGCTATCAGAGCCTCATCATTAACAAGATGGATAGGGAAGAATACATCAAATACAACGAGGTACTCTTCTCTACCCACTCCTGTGCCATAGAGGGAAACTCATTCTCCGTGGATGACACTCGTGAACTGAAAGAAAAAGGACTGGGAATGATTCCTGCCGGCAAGACCTTGTTTGAGGCTTTCGAGATGCTCGACCACTTCGAAGCTTACGAGTATATGATTCAACATCTACAGCACCCCCTCGATGAAAACTTGCTCAAAGAAATCAACAAGCGTGTAACCCTCCACACCCTTACTTACCGCTCTCCCGATGCCATCCCAGGCGAATATACTACTACCGACATGGCAGCTGGCGATACCGTATTCGGCGACCACGAAGAACTGATAGCAAGAGTTCCCCAACTATTGGAATCAACGGAGAGAGCCATACAAGCTGCCATACAAGCAAGAAATGCCGATGAGAAACAGAATGAAGCTGCCAATACCCCACATCCGATGGTATTAGCCGCTCGCTTTCATGGTTTCTACGAATATCTCCACCCTTTCCGTGATGGCAATGGCAGAACAGGACGACTGGTCAGCAATTATATTCTTCTGCGACTAGGGCATCCATTGCTCGTCATTCCATCAGACTGCAGAAATGAATACATCTCCGCTCTCCGTATGATTCGAACAGAGGCAACAGATGAGCATCTCATCCACTTCTTTTTCAAGATGGCAACCGACAGGATGGAACAGGAAATCAAACAAAAGGAAGCTAACACCAATCGTTTTAGGGCATTTCTTTTCTAAGGAAAAGAGACATCAACAAATATTGAAACTTCCTCTTCACCCAAGTACTCACGTTACAATGTTACAGCGTTACAGTAATAAATGCGCCCCTCCTATATACGAAAAATTACTATTATATC
>ERZ1034691.379-NODE-379-length-36476-cov-11.144450_pt1 | contig 36476 bp, 38 predicted proteins | sample MGYA00520638_ERZ1034691 | MGnify/ENA primary metagenome ERZ1034691 (study PRJEB33766, sample SAMN09781763) | gut metagenome | biome: gut microbiome | host: Homo sapiens | place: Madagascar | study: EMG produced TPA metagenomics assembly of the PRJNA485056 data... | reverse complement strand
CCGCCATCATCCACGGCGGTCCCTTTGCCAATATTGCCCACGGCTGCAACAGCGCCATTGCCACCAAGCTGAGCCTGAAGCTGGCAGACTATGTCGTGACCGAGGCAGGCTTCGGCGCGGATTTGGGCGCGGAAAAGTTCCTGGACATCAAGTGCCGCTATGCAGGGCTGAACCCGGCGGCTGTGGTGCTGGTTGCCACCGTGCGCGCGCTGAAATCCCACGGCGGTGTGGCAAAGGCTGACCTGAATAAGCCCAATGCGGCGGCTGTGCGCGCCGGTGCCGCCAACCTGACCCGCCATATCGAAAACCTGCAGGGCTTCGGCTTGCCGGTTTGCGTGGCGATCAACGCCTTCCCCACCGACACGGCGGAGGAAATGGCGGTCATTCACGAAATCTGCGCCAAGGTCGGCGTCCCCTGCGCCCTGAGCGAGGTCTTTGCCAAGGGCGGCGAGGGCGGCAAGGCGCTGGCGGAAACGGTACTTTCCGTTTTGGACGACACCGCCCGCGTGCAGTACACCTACCCGCTGGAGGCACCCCTGACCGAGAAGATCGAGGCGGTTGCCAAGAAGATTTACCGTGCCGCGGGTGTGAACTATACCGCCGCCGCCAAAAAGACGCTGGATGAGCTGACCGCGCTGGGCTATGGCAATCTGCCGGTCTGCATTGCCAAGACGCAGTATTCCTTCAGCGATGACGCCAAGCTGATCGGCGCGCCAGAGGGTTTTACCATGAACGTGCGCGAGGTTCGCCTGAGCGCCGGCGCCGGATTTGTGGTGGTTATCTGCGGCAGCATTATGACGATGCCGGGTCTGCCCAAGCACCCCGCCGCCATGGATATTGACGTGGACGGCGAGGGTAAGATCACAGGTCTGTTCTGATTTTGTTACAAAAAACGGAGTGGCTCCCGTATGGGGAGCCACTCCGTTTTTTATGCCAGCAGCCTGTCCAAAACGGGCTGCAGTGCGGCAATGTTTTGTTGGAACTGGGGGTAAAATTCATCGCCCAGCGCGTAATCGTAGTATAGCGCGCGCTCGATGCGCTTGACGGCTGCCGCAAAATGCGGATGCTCTGCCCCACCGGCAGCCAACAGCTGCGCAGAAATCTGCGTGCAGACCATCGCCCAGCGGGCATCGGCACCGGCGCGCTCCTGCACGCCGGAATTTTGCAGGTAGTCCTGCAGCGTCTGCCCTGCCCCGGCGCTTGCCCCGCACAGGGGCAGCTGGGCAAAATAGGCGGTTTGGGCGGTCACGGTGTCAATGCTCTGCCCCAGCGGGTAGAGCGCACACGCCAGCGGACGTGCGGCGTGGATGGCACAGGCAGAACCTTCAAAAAAGCGGCAGTTGCCGGTCTTGGGGTCGGGTGTCAGCCGCAGCGTGGGCAGGCAGCTTTGCGGTGCAACGTAGCTTTTGCAGAATGCACCCGCCACAATGCGGGGCGAAAGGCTCAGCCGCCGGGCAATGCGGTACAAATCATAGCCGGATAGAACTAAGTCGCGCCGCGCACGGCAGCAATCCCCGCAGCCTGCACAGACAAAGGCAAAGCGCTCCCCCGCTGCAATGGGCTGGCAGTTCCCCCACGTTTCGGTCATACGACCCGGTTCGGGCGTCATAGGGGCATCTCCTTTCACAGGCGGAAGTCCAGTACATTGGCAAGCCAGCGGGTGCAAAGCGGCACCCAAGCGCTGTTTTCGGCGCTGGGGGTGTTGACCTCGTTGGTGCAGGTACTCATACCGTGCTGCCCCTTGGCAAAGAGATGCAGCTCATACGGGATGTCGCACTCCTCCAGCGCGTTTGCCAAGAGCAGCGAGTTCTGCACGGGGACGGATTCGTCAGTGACGGTATGCCAGACAAAGAACGGCGGCAAGCCGGGACGGATTTGGTTTTCCAAGCTCATTTCGGCGCGCAGCGTGGCGTTCCTGCCGCACAGGTTTTCGGTGGATCCTTGGTGTCCCAGCGCGCCGGTGGTGATGACCGGGTAGCCCAGCACCACGGCGTTGGGGCGGGCTTCCTCCCCCGTGATGCCCAGCGCCTCTTGCACGGCGGGCGTGTGCGCCAAAACAGCAGACGAGGCTGCCAGATGCCCACCGGCGGAAAACCCGCAGACGGTGATTTTTTCGGGGTTCAGATGCAGCGCATCGGCGTTGCGGCGCAGATACAAAATGGCAGCGGCGGCATCCTGCAGCGGCTGATAGCGCAGCGGCACCGGGTTTTCGTCGGCGCAGTGGTAGTACAAAATAAAGGTCTGGTAGCCCGCCTGCAAAAACTGCATGGCGACAGGGTCAGCTTCGCGCTTGCTGCAATAGCCGTAACCGCCGCCGGGGAAAATCAGCATGGCAGGGCGGGTGGCAAAGGCGGGCATTTCGGCGGCTGGCTCGCGCAGGTAGCCGACCAGCGTTGCGCCGGTGGACAGGGTTTGATGTAAAATTTCCATACCTTATACCTCTTGGGTCGGGGGCAGAGGATGCGTTTCGATGTACTCTGCCATAATGTCGGCGGCTATGCGCACCAGCTCCGGGCAGGGACGCTTTTGGTAGTATTCGGCGGTGCGGGGGCTGGCAACGGGGCTGCCCTCCGCCTTTTGCAGCCCCAGCAGCTCACGGCAAACGATGGTGTTTTTGCCGTTGCGGCGTCGATATTCGGCAGCGAGCGCCTGCACCTCGGTGTAGGTGGCGGTTTTTTGGGCGGGGTCATCGCTGCCGTAGAGGGTGCTTAGCACAAACGTGATGCCGGAAAACGCACCGCAGACCTCCCGCAGGCGTCCGAACCCGCCGCCGAAGCCGGAGGACATCCGCGCCGCTTGGGATTCGGTCATATGCATAACGGGGGCAAAGGCTATCGCCACGCACTGGGCGCAGTTGTAGCCCTTAAAAAAGGTTTCGTAGGCTTTATCGCCGTAAATGGACATACAATCCCCTTCATTTCCTGGCGCGATGCCGTGTTACCCTATACGATAAAACGGCACGCCTTGCTTTGTAGTATTGTCATCATACCACAAAGCGATGTCAAGGAAAAGTCTTTTTTAATTTTTTGTTAAAATGCGCCGAAACAGTTGCACTTTGCCATAAAGAGTGCTAAACTATCGTTAGCAGTTAAAATAACAGAGTGCTAATATCAAGATAAAAGCGAGGTCATATTCTATGGCAATGCGTCAATTCAAAGCCGAAAGCAAAAAACTGATGGACCTGATGATCAACTCCATCTATACCAACCGTGAGATCTTCCTGCGTGAGTTGATCTCCAATGCGTCGGATGCCTGCGACAAGCGCTATTTCAAGAGCCTGACGGACACCGAGATGGGCATCACCAAGGCGGATTTGCACATCCACCTGTCCGCCGACAAGGACGCCCGCACCCTGACCATCACTGATAACGGCATCGGTATGACCAAGGAGGAGCTGGAAAAGAACCTTGGCACCATCGCCAAGTCCGGCTCTTTGGACTTCAAGACCGAAAACCAGAGCGACAACATCGACATCATCGGTCAGTTTGGCGTGGGCTTCTACTCTGCCTTTATGGTTGCCAAAAAGGTAACCGTCGTTTCCCGCGCACAGGGCGCTGACGAGGCTTGGAAATGGGAATCCAAGGGTGTAGAGGGCTACACCCTGACCGAAGCCGACAAGCAGGACGTCGGCACGGAAATCACGCTGGTGCTGAAGGACGACACCGACACCGAAAATTACAGCGAGTATCTGGACGACTACACGCTGGCAAACCTTGTTAAGAAATACAGCGACTATATCCGCTTCCCCATCACGATGTACCGTGAAAAATCCCGCCAGAAGCCCAAGCCCGAGGACGCCGGGGACGACTACAAGCCCGAATACGAAACCTACACCGAGCTGGAAACCCTGAACAGCATGGTGCCGATCTGGAAGCGCGCCAAGAGCGAGGTCAAGGACGAGGATTACAACGAATTCTACAAGAATAAGTTTATGGACTACTCGGACCCGCTGCGTGTCATCACCAGCCGCACCGAGGGTACCGCAACCTACACCGCCCTGCTGTTTGTCCCCAGCCGCACCCCCTACGACTACTACACGAAGGAGTACGAGAAGGGTCTGGCGCTGTATGCCTCCGGCGTTATGATCATGGAAAAATGCGCCGACCTGCTGCCGGACTACTTCAGCTTTATCAAGGGTGTTGTGGACAGCGAGGATCTGAGCCTGAACATCAGCCGTGAAACCTTGCAGAAGGACAGCCAGCTCAAGCTGATCCGCAATTCCTTGGAAAAGAAGATCAAGAACGAGCTGCACGCCATGTTGGTCAATGACCGCGAAAAGTACGAAACCTTCTGGAAGAGCTTTGGCCGCCAGATCAAATTTGGCATCTACGGCGATTACGGTATGCACAAGGACCTGCTGGGCGATTTGCTGATGTTCTTCTCTGCCAAGGAGCAGAAGCTGGTCACGCTGGATGAGTACATCGAGAAAATGCCCGAGGATCAGAAGTGCATCTACTTTGCTGCCGGTGACGACACTGACCGCCTGGGCAAGCTGCCCAACGCCCAGCTGGTGCTGAGCAAGGGCTACGACCTGCTGCTTTGCACCGAGGATGTGGATGAATTCTGCCTGCAGATGATGCAGAACTACAAGGAGAAGGAATTCAAGAACATCAACTCCGGCGATCTGGGTCTGGAAACTGAGGACGAAAAGAAAGCCGCCGAGGAAACCGCCACCGAGAACAAGGATTTGTTTGAGGAAATCAAGACGGCGCTGAAGGGCAAGATCAAGGATGTCAAGGTCAACCCGACCCTGCAGGAGCATCCTGTTACGCTGTCCAGCGAGGGCGGCATCTCGATGGAAATGGAAAAAGTGCTGCGCCGTATGCCCAACAGCGAGGGTGTGGAAAGCACCAAGGTGCTGGAGCTGAACCCCAACCACACCGTGTTTGCCGCGCTGAAGGCTGCCCACGAGGCGGGCGACACCGAAAAGGTCAGCCACTATGCTGAGCTGCTGTATGATCAGGCTTTGCTGATTGCCGGTCTGCCCATTGAGGACCCTGTGGCTTACGCCCAGCTGGTCTGCGGCTTGATGAAGTAACACCGCAAAAATTGAGCTGTGTCCCCTGTTGGGGGACACAGCTTTTTTGTTGCCAAAGGAGGCGCGCTGCGCTATAATATAGGCAACACAAACATTTTCAGGGGGATATACTATGACCGCCAATGCCGCCGATTTTGCCGGGAACGCCTGCGGGCGCCGCTATGAAAAGGAAATGGAAACGCATTTCCGCGATTGCCTGCTGTTTTATCTGGATGGACGTATCCGGTTTGAGCGCTACTGCTACGGCGAGGCGGCGTGTCTGGTGTTCAGCGTTTGGGCGCACGGTCTGGACGCCGACGGCAGCATATTGTGGGACAGGGAGCCGGAATTTGAAAGCCAGAAAACCGCCCTGCCCCGCCGCCTGACGGATATCCAGGAGGAGGGACGCGCCCTGCAGTTTGACGGTGCGTTCAAGCGCTATGTGCACACCGAGGAATTTGCCTTGGACAAGCCCAACGGCTACGGCAAGTGGAAGGTCTTTTGGCTGAAGCACAGGAAATAAAAAAATCGGGAGCCGTGAAAGGCTCCCGACAGACTGCCGATAAACTTGATGGGAATATTGCAAACCTTCGGTAGGTTTGTAGGGGACGCATATATGCGTCCCGTGCGGTTTCCCCGTTGGGTCGATTTATCGGGACGGCTGCAACGGGCGGCATATATGCCGCCCCTACAAACGACCCACAATATTGCGAACCTTCGGCGGGATTGTAGGGAACGGTCCATCTCCGCGCCCTACATTACTGCCCGGAAAAGGGCTTTTTTGACAAACTAAAATCGGGAGCCGTGCAAGGCTCCCGATTTTTTATGCATACAGCTCTTTTTTGGCAAGCCGTAAGGCTTTGCGCAGGGGTCGGTACAAAAACAGCATCAGCACAAAGTTGCCAACGCCATGCATAGCGTCATAGGTAAGCCCGCTGAGCCACCAGCTCAGCGCAAAGGCGGGCGTTTTGGCGACCAGATACACCGCCGCGCACAAGCCGCCGAAACACAGCCCGTACACGCCGCTGAACACTGCCCACAGCAGGGCGTTGTCCATACGGCGCAGCAGCCACACCAGCAGCGCCAGCAGGTACCAGATGTACAGATACATCGCCCACCAAAGACCAAACCCGTACAAAACGCCCTGCAGCAGGATGAACACCGTGATCGCACCCGGCGTTTCCCGCGGAAGCTCCAGCGCGAACAGAACAATCAGCAGGGTCACAGGCTCCAGATTGGGCAGCCCACTCATAATTTGCTTGCTGACAACCAGCAGCGCTCCCATAAGACCGCTAAGCACCAACCGCTGCAATTTGCGGTGGTTGGCTTGTTTACTTCGTATAGGTGAAGGCATAGCTGTCGCCGTTGTGCAGCTCGATGTCTGCCACGCCGACGGTGGTCATCTCACCGGCAGCATCGGTCAGGCACCACCAAGCGCCGTCCGCATTGTAGTCGGCGGTGACACCGTTGACGGTGGTCACAAAGCCGGCAGCGGCTTCTTCCTCGCTGATGACGCCGGCAGCAGCCAGTGCATCGCTGAGCTTCTCACCCTCGGTGATGGACAGGGCGATCTCGGTGGAGTTGCCGTCGGCATCAACGACGGTAAAGGTAGCTTCGGCAGCAGCCTCAGAGGAAGCAGCCTCGGAAGAAACAGCTTCAGAGGAAACGACCTCGGAGGAAACGGCTTCGGAAGAAACGCTCTCAGAGGCGGCGGAAGAGGCGCTGTTGCCGCAGGCGGCAAGCAGGCAGGCAGCCAAGGTCAGGCTGGCGATGACAGAAATCAATTTTTTCATTTGTAGAATCTCCTTACCATATACTTTTGCGGGTGGAAAATCCAACCGGAGGCTGTATTATACCACGCACCCTTACAAAAATCAAGACAAAAATTTGTAGGGTTTGCACAAAGCCAGCCGGGTGCTGTCCCCTGCCCGAACCCCGCTGAAATAGCCGTGCGCCGCTGTGAAAGCCCCCTTGTATTTTGCGCAGACAGGCGCATTTTTGGCAAAATTTGGCAGGGTAAAAAAGTTCACAATTTTATTTCGCAAACCACTTGACAAAATCAAGTAACAAGACTATACTGTGAATATGAAAGGAGATGAACGTCCCACTGCCATGTTTCAAAAAACACTTTCGTATTACGTCGCCATGCTGTACCGCAGCTTTTCTGCTTTTACCGGGGAGCGCCTGCAAAAGGTGAAGCTGAATTTCGGGCTTCTGTTTTTTATCGTGTACATCGGCAAAAAGCCGGGCTGCACTCCGTCGGAGCTGACCCAAAATTTGGCGCTTGACTGGGGACACAGCCAGCGATGTGTAAACCGATTGGTAGCGGACGGTTTTATTACCAAGGAAAAATCCGGGCGTCATTATCTGCTGCATCTGACAGAGCGCGGGCAAGAGGCTTTTGAAGCCGCCCACCGTGTGTTCTTTGATTGGGACAGCACCTTTATGACGAATCTCAACGCAGAGGAAAAAGAACAACTGCTTGCATTGCTGCAAAAAGCAGCACAGGGGGTACCGCATCATGTACGAAACGATTCAGAGTCCTGTTAATTACGGCGGTTTGCAGCTGAAAAACCGCATCATTTTTGCGCCGACGACCTTCGGGCTTTCGGACGAGGAATATTTTGAAAAAATGCGCCGCATCGCCGAAGGCGGCTGCGCGATGATTATTGTCGGCGATGTGCCGGTGGGCAAAAGCACCTTTGAAAAGTCCCTGTTTGACAAGAAGGGCTTTGCCTACTACCAGAAGCTGACGGAAATTGCACACAGCAACAACTGCCGCATCTGCGCGCAGCTGCACCAGTCGGATTCCAATATGCTGGCCATGCTGAAATATGTGCCCGGCGTGCTGACCAAAAGAATCTCCATGCAGGAGCTGCGCCCGCTGCTGAACAACGAGGTTGCGCCCTACATTTCTAAGTTGTCGGTAAAGAAAATCAAAAAAATCACCGACGGCTTCGGCAAGGCTGCTGTGCTGGCGGTCAAGGCCGGGTTTGATATGGTGCAGGTGCATGGCGACCGTATGTGCGGCAGCTTCAGCTCCACCGTGTTCAATAAGCGCACCGACGAGTACGGCGGCAGCGCCGAAAACCGCGCCCGCTTTGCCGTGGAGGCAGTTAAGGCGATCCGCAGCCGCCTGCCGGAGCTGCCCATTGATTATAAGCTTGCCGTCCGGCAGGAAAACCCGCACTACGGCAACGCCGGTGTGCTGGAGGAGGAGCTGGGCATCTTTGTGCCGATGCTGGTGGATGCCGGTGTTACCAGCTTCCACGTTACGCTGGCAAACCACTCCAGCCTGGAGGACACCATCCCCCCTGCCAATCACCCGTATTTTAAGGGGCAGGGCTGCTTCCTGAAATTCTGCGATGAGGTGCGTAAGTACACCGACAAGCCCATCACCGGTGTGGGCGGTCTGAATGACCCTGATTTTGTAGAGGAACAGCTTGCTTCGGGACGCATTACCTGCGCCGCGATGAGCCGCCAGCTGTTGGCTGACCCGGCATGGCCCAACAAGGTCGCCGCCGGGCAGTGCAAGGAAATCCACCGCTGCGTCCGCTGCAACAAGAAGTGTCTCGGCGGTTTGCAGCAGCATCAAGGCACGCACTGCATTTATGAAAAGAGGTAATTATGAAAACTTCCATCGTATACAGCAGCAAAACCGGTAACACCCGGCAGCTGGCGGATGCCATTGCCGCTGCCCTGCCGGAAGACGACATCCTGTATACCGGCACCCCGTGTGAAGCTGCGCTGGCAGCCGACCGCTTGTTTATCGGCTTTTGGACGGACAAGGGCAGCTGCAACAGCGAAATTGCCGACTTTTTGAAAACCGTCAAGAACAAGCAGGTTTTTCTGTTTGGCACAGCGGGGTTCGGCGGCGATGCCGCCTATTTTGACAAGGTGCTTCACGCCGTCAAAAAACATCTGAACGGTAGCAACACGCTGCTGGGCAGCTATATGTGCCAAGGCAGGATGCCGCAGTCTGTGCGCGATCGTTATGTAAAAATGAAGGCAAGTCCCCTGCCGATTCCCAACGTGGATATGCTGATCGAAAACTTTGACCGTGCCGCCACCCACCCGGACGCTGAGGATCTGCAAAAGCTAAAGGACGCTGTGGCACAGCTGTAAGCCACAAAACAATACCCTGCCGCCTGTGAGTGTACGGGCGGCAGGGTATTTTTGCACCTTGCCCGCCGGGCAAAACAAATCATAAAATCGCACGCATTATCCGCAAAAAAATCCTTATAGACGCCGGGGCGCCTGTGCTAGAATGTGATTAGAAACAGAAAAGGAGAATCATAATGGCACAATTTGTAAAGCTGAACCCCGAAGCCCTGCAGCCGCTGCGCACCGTGGATGCGCGGCTGGTTTCCTATGACGTCGAGATGGCGGAAGTCACCGGCGGCACCTTTTGGAAAGCCTACACCCCCGCCCAGATTGCCGGTGAGGAGGAATTTGTGCCGAAAAAGGGTCCGGCTGGTCAGATGATGGACAGGAACGCCCTGATGCAGAATTATGACCCCATCAACCTGTACGACGAAAAGCTGCGCAAGCTCGCCAAGGAGATCGGTCCCGCTTGGGTGCGCGTTTCCGGCACTTGGGCGACCAAGACCTACTATGACTTTGACGGTCACACCGGCGGTCAGGCACCCGAGGGCTACGATGCCATCCTGACCCGCGCGCAGTGGCTGGGCGTGCTGGATTTCTGCAAGGAAATCGGCGCCAAGCTGCTGATCAGTGTGGCGGACTGCGATGGTCTGCACCACGCCGATGAACCTTGGAATCCCAGCCAGGCAGAGCAGATTTTTGCCCTGAGCAAGGAATACGGCAAGCCTATTGATGCGGCCGAGTTCGTCAACGAGCCGCATATGCTGGAAATTTCCGGCTGCCCCAAGGGCTACACCTCCGAGCTGTTCGCCAAGAACCATGATATTTTTGCCCGCTGGCTGCGCGAAAACTACCCCGACTGTCTGTTGGTCGGCACCAGCGCCTCCGACGGTATGCCCGTCAGCGACCCGACCTACTCGTCCGACAAGCCGGCGTTCAACTTCCTGCCGACGGTTCCGCTGGACAGCCTGATGCAGCCCATGCAGGAGAAGCTGGATGTGTTCAGCTACCATTATTATAACGGCGTTTCCGAGCGTCTGAAGGCGGTTATGCCGTCCAACTACTGGAAGCCCGACCGCGCCCTCAGCGAGGACTATCTGGCGGTTGCCTTGGATCTGGCACGCCTGCACAGCGAAAAGCGCGACACCTACTGCCCCGGCGCCCAGATGTGGGTCACCGAGTCCGGCGATGCGGGCGGCGGCGGCACGACGTGGGCTTCGACCTATCAGGATGTTTTCCGCACACTGAACGAGTTGGGCAGCTTTGTGACCGTTACCGACGGCATCATCTTCCACAACACGCTGGCATCCAGTGACTACGGCTACCTGAGCCACACCACCTTTAACCCGCGCCCCAACTACTTTGCGGTTGTGCTGTGGAAACGCATTATGGGCAATACCGTCTATGACGCTGCCGAGCCGATCCGCGAGGGCGCGCACGTCTATGCGCATTCCCGCGCCGATGGCAAGCCCGGCGCTGCCTACCTTGTCATCAACAACAGCAAGACCGATGCTACCACCGTCACCCTGCCCAAGGCAGCGGAGGTGTATCAGCTTTCCGCCGAAAGCCTGCGCGCCGGCACGATGCTGTGCAACGGCAAGCCGCTGGTTCTGGGCGAGGGCAACACCATGCCCGATATGTCCCCTGTTGCCGCTGCTGCCGGGGAGCTGGTTCTGCCCGCTGCTACCTGCACCTTTATCGTGCTGTAAATCTGCCTAAAAAAGCAAGCCGAGAGAAATTCTCGGCTTGCTTTTTTGTTTGGGTTATTCCTCCACCGGCAGGACCAGACGGGAGCAATAGCGCTGGGTTTCGATCTCCCGACCGGTATAGGGCGCCACAATGCCCAGTACCCGCGGGTCACCGGCAGGCGTCAAACCCCGCGCTTTGACCTCGCGTCCCAGCGTCAAAAACGCCTCGTCCACACCGGCGTAGCTGCCGTAATACAGCACCGACAGGGCGCGGCACACGGGCAGCACAACCGCCTCCTTGGGGGCTTTTTCCGGGCGCATCGGCACGCACACCCAATACGGGTGGGGCGTATGGCTGATCTGCCCGTTCAAAAAATCCTGCCGCTGTGAGATGGTAAAAATCGGCTCGTCCGACAAGACGTACCCGCGGCGGACGCACTGCCCGTAAAAGTTGTACATAGCGGTGTACTTGTCCGCGGCGGTGTACCCATCGCACAGCTGTCTGCAGCAGGTCACAGCGGGCAGTGTGATCATCTGCACGGAAATTCCGCTGCCCTGCCCGGCGCGCAGGCGCAGCTCCTCCACCCCGCGGGAAATCTCCCGCAGGCGTTCCTCCAGCACCGCCAGCAGGGCGGAAGTGTCGCCGCCGCTGGCAAAATATTCGATGATTTCCTCAGTACCCAGCCCCATAGCCTTGAGCTTCTCAATTTGCAGAATTCGTGCCACATTGTGGTTGTCATAGTAGCGCCGTCCGCTGTCCGGTGCCGTGTAAGCGGGCTTCAACAGTCCCTTTTCCTCCATGCGCAGCAGCGTACTGCGGGAAATGCCACAGGCGCGCGCTGCCTCCGTGATTTGAAACAGCGATTTTGTATCCTTTTCCATGAAAATTCTCCTGTAAATACCTCTTGCTTCGTTCATGGGTGAACGGGTTATACTTTTATTATAAGAGATGCAATGCCGCTGTCAAGCCCGGCTGAAAGGTTGTACCTATATGCAAATCACGGAAAAGAACGGAATAAAACGGCTGCTTCCTGTGCTGCTGCCGATTCTTTTATTGGCGGTCGGCATCGGCGCGTGGGCGCTGCTTTTGCGCAAGCCGGAAAAGCACAAGCCTGCGCCGCAGCCGTCTACGGATGGAACGGTGTCGCTGATATATTCTGACACAGTCAGCATACATCTTGCCGATGCGCGGGTTACATTGGAATTTACAAACCCCGCCGATTCTGCCTGGGATACCTCAGTTCGGCTGGTGATTGCGGGCGTGGTGACGGCACAGTCCGAGGTCGTATCCCCCGGCAGTCAGGTCACGGAATTGACGCTGGCAAGCGGCGCGGCCACGGAGCTTTCGGCAGGAAACTGCGATGGCAGGCTGCTGGTGTCGTTCTACTACCCGCACACCCAAGAAAAGGCAATGCTGGATGCCGAAATCCCGGTGGACGTCACAGTGACGGAGTGATTTGGTGCGGCTGATGTCTACGATGTAAAAGATAGAACATACTCTGATTTTATTTTTAGAGAAAAGGAAACGGCGCTTTCCCCTGCTTTAGGGGTAAGCGCCGTTCTGTTAATTCTGTCCCTTTTCTATTGCTCGCATCATAGCATCTATTTCTTCGGCAGACAATCCCATGTCATCACCGTATTCATCTGCAATGTCATTGACTTGCTTGTCCCACTCGCTTCCCTTTCCGCTATGGTAGTCAGACTTTGTACTTGTACTGGATTTATTTGAACTGCTGCTTGAATAAGTACTCCTTGACGTTGCCGATGATGTGGGGGTAGAATCTCCTGTACATCCCGCAAGCGCAATAGCCATTATAGTTGTGCCAATTACTAACAGTACATTTTCTTTTTTCATATCTGACGCTCCTTTTCTAGTTCATCAACATTCCCAAAAAGCCAAACACAATAAGCAGAATAGCACCAATAGTAAGCAATGTTCCGCAGCCATCTGCTGTTTGCTTACCGCCGAACATAAGGCAACATACAATCAAAATCAGAAGGAATACAATCATTTTACAGTCTCCTTATAAATTCGGGAAGTAATACCATCTGCAATTTGAGCAAAGGTAATGGTCTACGCCGTCTTTCGTCACACAGTAGGTTGCCGTGGTTTTCGTTTTACATGTTTCGCACTTAAAGCCAGCGCTAGCTGATACAGCGCGTACACTGTCCTCTTTTGCGCCGCAGGCGGTCAACACAAGTGCAATTGTCAGAGCTAACACTATACCCAACATTTTCTTCATTTTAATGCTCATCCCCTTATGCTACACCTATTACTTTATCGAATCCGTCTCGTTCAATCCTTATCCAATTGGCAAACTGTTCCAGCGCCTTGTTGATGTGTTCCAGTTCTTCGCTTGTGTAGGTGTAGTCTGCCATATATTTTATAAACTCGCAGGTCGATCCAGATGTATCTTTCGCATTATTATAAATGTATCCTACAGGAATATCGGAGGTGTTTTTTGCAGCTCTCACTTTTTCGAGTACTATCACTGCTTCGCTGTTTTCAGAATCTTCACTTCTTTCTTTATCAAAATTGTAAGCGGTAGTTTTGTAATCAATCAAAGCCAATCCAATTGTATCGTTTCTGACAGCGTTGCTAAACGACATATTGCTTATAATAATGTCCTGTCCTGTTTTAACACTCATTAAGCGTTGAAAAATTATCCAAGACATTGCCCCATTATAAAGTTTCTTTTCCTGTGCAGTTAATCTATTTGCCAAATCTGGCATTGTGAGGTCGGCTTCTTTATACAGATAGTTCCCGCCTGCATCCTCTACAACGAGGTCTCCCATCACATTTCGCATATTCCTTCCCAACACTTTTTTAACATCTTGCGGCTGTGTCTCTGCAAGCGGAACCAGCACTTCTACTTTGTAGTCACCCAAAGGAATCGCCGCGCCGTTATTTGAGAAGGGTCCTGCTATTGCCTTTCCGTCAGTAATCTGCACCGAGTCATCTGCATTATAGTTTGTATTATAGCCGGTATCGTTTGAATCACCTATACCAACCAAACTTACGATTAGGTTTGTTTCATTCGGCAGGTTTGTTTCAATTGACACATAGGCAAGGTTATCGCTTTCAATCTGGGTAGTGATTTCTAGTTCGGCATAAAATTTTTCTTCTAAAGCGCCGCTACTGATTACGCTATAGGTCGCAATTGCGGCAACAATCAATAGCCCTGCTATCAAAATTAGCATCTTATTTCGACTTTTGGGCGAGGAGAAATCCATAATCAACACTTCTCTTTCTTTTTGAATTTTCCATGGAATCTATCCTTATTATACAGATTTTTTTGTAGAATGTCAACAAATCTATACATATATAGATAATTATATATCATTCGGCGCATAGTAAAGTTATCATTAGAAGGAAGTGATAGCTTGATTTCTGACAACATCAAAAGGCTACGTGAAAACATGGGACTCTCACAGGCAGCGCTGGCTCGCAAATTAGGCGTAACACGTGCTAGTGTAAACGCATGGGAAATGGAGTTATCCTCTCCCACAGCGGTCTATCTGGTGGAAATGGCGCGATTATTCCACACTACTACAGACGACATATTAGGGTTAGGTCAGGAGGAACAAATTAGCCTGCGCGGTATGAGCGACCAAGAAAAGCACCTTGTTTATGATTTGGTGGAATATATCAATAGTCAAAAGAACGCATAAAAAAGAAGGGACGCATTGCTGCATCCCTTTAGACTGTCGATAAACTTAATGTGTTGATGGTTGCCTTGCGGTGCGGCAATGTCACTGCGCCCGCAGGCGCGTTTCGGAGCGCAACCGCCGCACAGCGGCGGCTCTTAGCGCGGAGATAGACACGCGCCCTACATTATTACCCGAAAAAGGGCTTTTTGGCAAACTGACACCCCGCAGGGGGTGTTTTGTCCGACGGGACGCAAAGCGTCGGACACGGGCTGTTCGAATCCACCAGCGTAGCTTGTTACAATGTTTATATAAAAAAGAAACGAGATACTTCTTGAAAGTATCTCGTTTTGGTGGGAGCTGGTGAACCCGCCAAGCCGCGCCCTAAAAACACCCCGCAGGGGTGTTTTTGTCCGACGGGACGCAAGGCGTCGGACACGGGCTGTTCGAATCCACCAGCGTGGCTTGTTACAATGTTTATATAAAAAAGAAACGAGACACTTCTTGAAAGTGTCTCGTTTTGGTGGGAGCTGGTGGATTCGAACCACCGAAGCATTACGCAGCAGATTTACAGTCTGTCCCCATTGGCCACTCGGGAAAGCTCCCCTATTCGGTTTTTAAGTTGTCGCTGACAACTTGTTTATTATAGCACAGTGCTTTTGAAAATGCAAGCCTTTTTTGAAAATATTTACACTATAATAGTTTCCTACTTATACTGCAAATCATATAGCTCATCACTTGAAAGAAACGCAAAACGAAAAAATAACTTATAACAAAAAAGAGACCTGCATCCAAGTCCAACTGGACTTCGGAATGCAGGCTCTTTTATCATCACCTTTTATTTAGTTTTCCATCAGGCTGGATGGCCCTCTACTGCAAGAAGTTCACTTAACGATAGAAGCGGATAATTGACGTTCGGGCAATCTTTTGCTGGCCCGATTCCAGCCACCAGAAAACCCCCATTGAGGGCGGCTTTCACACCTGCCTCTGCATCTTCAACGACAAGGCAATCACTTGGCTTTTGGTGCAGCTTTTCTGCCGCCAGCAAAAAGACCTCCGGATCCGATTGTTTACGTTGATTATATACCGCAGCAGGATAAGTTGCACGGTATTTGTAATGAAAAGCCGTTTTTGTGTCACAAAATCGGGTGATTCTCAATTTCCCCTGTGAAAGTAAACCATCCTGCGTCATACTCCATTGCGTACTCTCCGTTATACTTGCGTAAAAGAGTTTTTACGTTTTCCAAACCAAATCCATGTAATTGTGCGTTTGGCTTTGTTGTCGGGATATACTCTCCTATAATCTTGACCGGCTTGCAAGTATTACGTATCGCAAAGAACAATGTATTTCCAAGTAGTACTTTTACCTGAATCTGACTATTCTCTCCATAAATTACGCAGGCCTCAATCGCATTGTCAAGAAGATTTCCCAATATCGTAGTAATATCAACCGAATCCAGTTGCAGATTGGATAAATCATTTACCTCGAAATGAATTTGAATGTTTTTGTCTTTGGCAATGTACGCTTTCTGGTTCAGTAAAGCGTCCACGATAGGATGGTGCGTGTTTACAAGCAGAGAACGAGTAGTTTGCTTTGCTTGAAGTGCCGTAACAAATTCTATGGCATCTTTGTTGTCGCCGTTTTTCAATAGGCATCCAATCGTTTCAATCTGTGAATTAAAATCGTGTGTGATTTTTCGCTGTGCAGAATATGCTTTTCCCAAGGCTTCCATATTCTGTGCTTGTAATTGAACGGTCTGCTCCAAAGCGAGTCTCTGCTTAATTGCCTCATCGCTGCTATCTACCCAATCCAGCAGTAAAAACACAGCGATATTTGCAATCACAAGAAAAATGCCGCAAAGAAGAAAAGCACTACTGTTATTAGGAGAATTCAGGCTCGTAAAAATCAATGTAAGAAGAACAACGAAACTGGCCAAAGGAAACAAAAATGTAAGAAATAGAATTGACCATCGTATCGAATTTGCCCGTTTTAATGGATGAATCTTTTTGGCAATAGAGCAGATTAACAATAACAGCAGGTAGTTTATGATACTACTTGCAATAAAGGGAAAATAAGTCTGTCGTAGGGTTTGTACGCTGATTCCAAGTAGGTGGGATGAGGCTCCCATCACTGAAAAAGAGATAAAATAGTAAACCACACAATATATCAGCACCAATAATGCCAGAAGTGTAATGTTTGTTGCCTTAAAAAGCAGGAAAGCCCAAATAAAAAATACAGCATAAGCGGTTAAAGTATGTAAAACTGTAATACCACTGACAACAAAATTAAACAAGTAGAAGGAAACGCCCAAGCCAACCGCAAAAACACCCCAAAACCTCCAATCCTTATGTCTGCGCTCCATAAAGGCATCCATACACCAGATCAGTCCCAGTTCATCCATGGCTACATAGAGCAAGCTCAAACAATATTCCATCTGTTTTTTGCCCTCCACAAAGAATACCGCTGCTTTATTTCAGAATGATTCTTTTCGCTTGATTTCAACACAATGCCGCCCGTTAGTCTGACCTGACCATATTTAAGCGCTTCTATGTATTCCATGTTGACAAGATAGCTTTTTTGAATCCTCAAAAAGCCCATAGGTTCCAGTTCGGCAGTCATTTGCGTCATACTTGCATAAAACCTATGGTAGAGTCGGTCACCTTGGATCAGATGCATAATCATAATACGTTGTTCGGACTCAAGATATAAAATGTTATGTACCGGCACTTCAATATGCTCTGCATCAACAGAAAATGATACGATTTGATGCCGCTTTTTGTATTCGTCCAGTGCATCCTCCAAAATCCGATCAAAACTATTTTCCATCTCTGACTTCAGCAAATATCGGAACGCATTTACTTCATACCCGGTGGGGGCATATTCAATATAATTGGTAACAAAAATGATGATGGCGTTGGGGTTTGTACTATGTAATTTTCTTGCCAGATCGATACCATTGAAAGGCTTCATGTCTACATCAAAAAAGGCAATGTCACAACGCTCCAAGGAACTTGCCATACATTTTTCAACATCCGTGAATTTTACAACAGATGCGTTCAAATGCCTCTGCTCAACAGAATTCCGTACCTTCTCCGCCATTTTTTCCGCTGCAAGGGCTTCATCATCACATATGAAAATGTTCATATCCATTCTCCTGTCTGCCAGTTTCCATAGCTTGCTCATTTCCTTCAACATAGCGCATCCCTCAAAGATACAACGAGATTTCTACAATATCGCATTCTAAGCAAATCATACTACGACATAACGGAAATTGCAAACGGTTGGTTCTTTTGCCGCTTTTATAGCAAGAAATCCGTCTTATCGTGCATAGATTTTGCTTATCTTCAACGGTAATGCGCAGCCGCCTCCGTCAGTCTCGGAACGGCGAGATTCCCTTCGTATTTTCCCTGCACTGAATCTGAAAGTCGCAGATTTGGGTCAAATCCTTTTACACGTTCAACCACCATCTGCTGCGTAAGATTTTTTTCTTTCCGCAGTTTTAACAGGCGTGGTCCGAAATCACACAACATAAGTTTTTAGCCCGCCTTGCATAATATATTTTACAATTCAGCGCCATTTGAATTATGGAACTGGCTTGATTAAATTCCACAAACGTGGTATACAAGAAGAAATCTATTGACAAAACTCGGAGGATTCGCTATTTTGAAAACATACCCCCAACAAAGGATTGGCAGTCGAGCCTATATAGGAGAGAGTATGGTCAAGATTCTTATTTGTGACGATGATCCCACATTCGCACAGTCAATGTTCAAAAGGATACTATCATTGCCAGCCTATACCGGTAAATCCATGAAATTGAGCTGCTTAACTGACACCGCTGAAATGAGTGCTGACACGATCGCGCAATATGACATTCTATTTCTCGATATTGACCTTGGTAAAGAAAGCGGAATTGACCTTGCCAGAAAGATGCGCAAGATGAATCCGGAAGCTGTATTGATTTTCGTAACAAATTTCAGCGAATATGCCCCTGAAGGGTATGAAGTAGATGCGTTTCGCTATCTTGCTAAATCCGAGCTGGAAAAGAAGCTGCCCACCTATTTTGAAGATGCCCTTGCAATGTGCCGCACCCGGCAGCGAAAAGTAGAGATCCTCTGCGAGGGTGAGAGTGTGCCTATCCCGGTTCAATCTCTTGCATGGATAGAAAGTCAAGGGCGCGAACAGTATCTCCATTTGGTAGGCGGATGCCGTGAGCAGCTAATTACCCGATTCACCATGGCACAGCTTGAGGATTTGCTGGTTCCTCATGGATTTTTGCGTATTCACAAAAGTTATCTCGTAAATATGGCATATTTGCAGTCTTTTCAAAGTACAAGTGCAGTTCTGACAATCGGTCAAACGCTTCCTGTGGGGGCTCGTAGTTATCGCGACAATAAGCAAAAATTTGTAAAATGGCAGGCGCAGCAACTATGGTAGTAATTTGGGGAAATATTCTCAGCTTTATAGGCAACATGGTTGCGCTGGCAGTCGAGGTTCTTGTATTTGACGCTTTTTTCCCTCGCAATGAAAGCAGAAAAAAGCGATGGTTTTGTATTCTTTTGTGCTGGGTCATTGCTACATTCTTATCTGTATCTGTTGGCACAAAATTCGGATATACACTTAAAATACTGCAAGAAGTCGCCTTAATATATCTGTTTTGTGTGTTTTTGTACCAAAGCCGCTGGGATCGGCGGTTGTTTGTCGTTGTAACGGTTTACTCTGTTCTGTTTTCTTACAGTCACTGGTTCGATGAATTTTGTATGTACCTGGGCAGATTTACCTACGAAGACTATGTATGGAATGTTCCTCTATACTCCGTGTTGTTCTTTGTTCGCGGGTTCATTTGCTTATTTGCTGCACTGATTATTAAAAGATATCATCATCCTCTACACGCAAGGAGTCACACAAGCGCTTGGATTTCCCTGTCTGCTGTCTTTCCTGTCTGCACACTGCTTGTACTCAGGCAGGTATATTCCTACCCGGAAGAACAACGTGTATGGCAGATTTGTTTGTTGATTCTCGATCTTGTTGATATTGCCGCATTGATTTTGCTGGACTATCTTGAGGAAAACGCAGAAAATCGTGAGAAGCTGATTGCTGCCAACGAACGCGCCCACGTTCAGGATGAGAACATTCAGGCCCTGAGTCAGGCGTATGCCGGGCAAAGAAAAATGACGCACGACTTTCGGGCTAACCTATCGACTTTGTCGGAATTGCTGGAAAGTGAACGCGTTGACGATGCAAAGGCATTTCTTTCCGAGTTGAATGTGCGTCAAAGTGAGCGAATTCTGCTTGTCAACAGCCATAATGCTGCTATTGATGCGGTTCTGAATCAAAAAGGGTATATTGGGAAGAAACAGGGCATCGATATGCGGTTTCGCGTCAATGATCTTTCTGCACTGAAACTTCCTCGTGTAGATGTGACCATTGTGCTTGGCAATTTAATTGATAATGCCATGGAAGCCTGTGCAGCCTTGTCCGAGCCAAACCGCTGGGTCAGCATTCAGATCCTTTACAGCGAGAATATGCTTTCTATTTTAATTATCAATCCCAGTAATATCGTTCAGATCAACGATGACCACATTCCTACAACCAAGCAAGACCCCTTGCTTCACGGCTTTGGGATAAGCAATGTCAAGGACATTTTAGAAAAGTACCACGCAGAATATCTGTTTACCTATGAGGACGGTCGGTTTATTTTTAGTGCAGATTGGCCTGATATAGCTGAACCATCTGTGAACACATCACTTCTCTCATAATCCATATTGCTTTTAATCCTCTGTGCAGAATAGCTCGCACAGAGGATTTTTGCATTCATGCATATTTTTTTGCGTATACGCAGGTTTTGTGGAATTTTATAGAAAACAGTGCTATTTTAATATCACGATAACGCACAGCTTACAACGGTTTCCTACTCAGTATCAGGCATCAGCGCGCAGATGCTTAAATAACATTTGTCAGCTGTACCACTATGCGGAAAATGCATCCTAAGCTGTTGCCCAAGCTGGACGCACCGGCAAGAAAAAGGCTTCAAATCGTATGTCGATTTTGTGGTTCTTTTGCCGTTTTTATAACAAGAAATCCGTCTTACAGTGCATATTTGTTGATTTCGCTTATCTTCGATGATATTGTTATGGCAAAGCAGAATTGGTCTGCATCGAAAAAAATCCCGATTGAAAATTGGCATATACCGAAAGCGGAGGATATACAGATGGCTGCAAGATTTCAATTTTTATTCAAGCCCACAGCATTGGCTTTTGCTTTTTTAACGCTGTTGACCGGATGTTACAGCCGTTCCGATTCGACGGTCAGCGGCAGCGAATCTCCGTCGTCCGCCGTCAATGAAGGCTTGGATGCCGAAACGATCACCCTGACTGTCGATTACAGCGTATATGATGGCGTTGATTTTGAAATTTCTCAACCGCCCACACTCTATACGCAATCCTCCAAAGCAGACCCCTGTGAGCTGTTGTCCATAGACCGCCAAGGATCGACCGTCTGTTACGCATTTCATGTCCCGGACAACACACGGGATTTTACCCTGCTGCCTGCTGTGATTCGGATACTGCAAAGCGGAGATCTGCAAATCATTCACGCAGAAGAAGGCGCTGAAACTGGCGACTGCAAGGTCGAAAAAATAGAAATTGCGCAGGACTCCCCGTCTGCCGGATGCAAGATCACCGTTACAATGGAAACAAAGCAAGGGTGGTATCCCTATCAGCTTTTCTTACACAACAAGACAAACAGCAGTTCCGGCACCGCCTCCATAGTCTTTACAGACACACCGACAGGAATGGTCTTAACGCAATGCGCCTTTGTTTATACATTGGATTGCAGCGAAGAACAGGCGTTGGCCATTTTGCAGGATTCCACATTCCAGTACAGCGTTTGTCAGCGGTATCAATATGCGGAAAACGCATCCTATTCTCTGCCTGAACCTTGCTCCCTGGAAATCATAAAGGTCAACGACACAATAGACGGATTTTGAAAATCATGAAGTTCGCAGCCCAATTCTCTGAATAACGATCGGCAGAGAAAGCCCTGCCGCACCATTTGCCGACCCGAAGGGGGCCTACTATGAAATCGGCTTATCATCCACGGGCAAAGGACTGGATGCTGCTGCCCAGCCTGTGCGGGATCGGACTGTTTTACCTGATTCCGCTGGTTCAAAGCATCTTTTACGCCTTCTCGGACGGCTTGTACGATGCGCGGTTTGTGGGAGGGTATAACTTCCGCACACTTTGCGAGGACCCGCTTTTTCAAAGAGCCGTAACCAACACGCTGCTGTTTTTCCTTGTCGGGATATCGGCGCTGCTGGCAGTTTCGTTGTATATCAGCCTGATTTGTGTAAGCGGAAAATTTGTCTGGCAGCCGTGGGCGCTTTTGCTGCCCATTGTGGTTCCTGTCCCCTGCTTTGCCTCGGGCTGGCAGCTTATGTGGGGAAACGGCGGGCTGGCTCATCGGCTTTTGGCGTTTTTGCCCTGCAAAACCGTGGACTTTATGCAGGGTTTTCCGGCCTTTTGGCTGATGCTGCTCTTATATATTATAAAAAATGCAGGGTATATCAGCATTTTGCTTTCGGGTGCCATTCGCGTTCTGCCAACGGAAATCCAAGACAGTTACAGGCTGGACGGAAACAGCGAGTGGATCTATGTGACCCGTATTTTGATTCCGCAGCTGCGCAGCACCCTGTTTTTTTGCGTTATCACCGCCGTTATGAACTACTTTTTGCTGTTTCGGGATATGTATGCGCTGTACGGCAGCGCACCGCCCGATACATTGTATATGCTGCAGCACTATATGAACCGCAATTTTTATCGGTTGAATTTTCCCAAATTGAGCGCCGCCGCCCTGCTGACCTGCCTGGTGATCGGCGCGATATTGGCAGTCGGTTTTTGTCTTAGCAGGAGGAAATACGATGTGCAATAAGGGAATTCGTTCTTTTGTAAAAAAAGCCCTGCTGACGGCATTTTCCGTGCTGTGCCTGCTGCCGGTGGGCTTTGCGGTCGTGCAGGCACTGCAATACAACGGGCAATTTTCTTTTCGGCAATTTGAGGAAATCCTTCTATACCGCAAAGAGTTCTTTACCTGGTTTTGGAACAGCGTTTTGTACGCGACCGCCATTTTGGGAATTCAACTGCCGTTAAGCGCCTTGGCGGGCTATGCTTTTGCCCAAAACCGCGGCCGGCTGATGGGCGCCGTTTTTACCCTGTATATTTTTGTGATGATCCTGCCGTTTCAGGCAACGCTGGTTCCGCAGTATCTGGCGCTGCATCGCATGGGATGCAGCAATACGCCATGGGCGGTTATCCTGCCGAATGCCGTCGGTGCCTTCGGTCCGGTACTCATCGCCCAGTATATCCGCGGGATCGACCCGGACATTCTCAACGCCGCGCGCTCAGAGGGTGCCACCGAGTGGCAGATATTTTTGCGGTTCATTCTGCCGATGTGCCGCCCGGCGTTTATGGCGCTGGCGGTTTTATCCTTTTTTATGAACTGGTCCTGCATTGATCAGGTTTTGCTGTTTGTGCAGGACAGCCGCCTTTCGACGCTGGCGTTAGAGCTGAGTGGGCAGCATTTCGGTCCCGTGCGCTATGCAGCGGATGTTGTGTATGCCATTCTTCCGCTTTTGGTGTATTGCTCCTGCCGGGATGGGCTGGAACGCGGTATATGCCTGAGCAATATCCTGTAAGGGGGCGCGGTCATGACAAAGCAACTTTGGGCGTTTTTGTGCGCCATGCTGCTGTGTACGCTGCTCAGCAGCAAACTGTACGAGCTGCGCACCCCTGTGGTGGAGTGCGTCGCCATTCGTCCCGCTGTGTTGGAGAATACGGGCTACCCTTGTACGCTGCCGACAAACTGCCTGGTTTGGGAGGACGGGCAAGCCTACTGCTATGTGGCGGACGGCACTGCCCTTCGCAAGGCGGCTGTGTATCTGCTGGCAGAAAGCGATATCCTCTGTGCCGTGGAGGGGGATGTGTCCGGCGGTGAAGACGCCGTGCTGTATTCTACCTTGCCGCTTACCGCCGACACGGAAACCGTCCGACGGGATGACGGGCGCAGATTGGGCGGAATTGTGGAGTTGTATATCGACCCCGCCGTTGACCCGCGTCCCCTGCTGGCGGAATACACCCTTGCCAAAGCCGATACCTGCTGGCAAATTGCGGACACAGGACTGTTTGGCGCGCAGCAGATATCGCAAGCCCTTTTGCAAAATGGCGTTGCGGCGGAGCAATTCACCCTGAGGGATTACAGCTGGGCAGCTGCGTTTGTTCGCCAATGCTATACGCTATGGCTGTTCCCTGCGCTGCTTGTCGTCTGGGCATTGTTGTGCATGGCGCTGTTCCTGCTGGGAAAAGCCGAGCTATCACAGGCAGAATTCGCCCTGCAGAAGCTGTACCTCAAGCAGTATCTGACTTCTCGGCGCGTACAGCTGGCGGTTTCGCTCGTCAAGGCTGCCGCGCTGTTGTGCCTGCTGGCGGCGGTAACGGTTTGCCTTGTGCGTATGCCGTTGTTTGTTCCGCCGGGATTTCTGCCGTCGGAAAGTCTGTTCCGATTTGACCATTATCGCAGCTGGCTGCAGCAGACATTCCCGGCGGATGGCAGCGCTTACAGCCGGGCACTGCTCACAAAGCTGCAGACGGGGCTGGTTTTGTCCGCCGCTGCAACGGCAGCCGTGATTTTGGTAGGGCTGGTTTTGGGTAAAGCTATGAAACACAGGAACACGCGGATACTCAATCCATAAGCCCTCGTTTATCGTAACAGAGAATTGCAATCTGCGTTGCAAATACTGCTATATGCCAAAGCAAAAACAAAACATAGGGGGTATTGAATCGTGTGGAATATGCGAAAATTCTGTGCTGTTTTAGCTATGCTTTTCTGCCTGTCATTTTTATTGGCAGGCTGCAGCAGACCGGAGAAGTCCCCCACCGGCGGGAAATCCTCCGGCGTGATTGACCCTTCGGTTATGCGGTATGCCTTTCGGGCGGATGCTGCCGAAAGCGTAGCGCTGACAGACTCGTATCGGTTTCAGCAGCAGTTCTTTCTGCAAGACGATGCGGTGGTAAAGCTCTCTTTCAGCGCGCAGGACGGGCGCATTTTAGATGTTACCGATGCAGCCGACGGTTCTGCCGTGGCTGTCCCGGACACATCCCTGGTACAGGAGCAATTTGAATCCGGCAGCACTTTGTGCGGTGCCTACTGGCGGGACGGTCAATTATGGCTGCTTTCGCAAGACCCGGCTGCAAACGAATACACACTGTATCCAACCGAAAAAGACGCGCAGACTCTGGGGGAATGTCCGTTTCAATACGCCTTTACAGACAAGATGGCAGTCTGGCAGAATTATGTCCTGCTGATGGGGCAGGATGAAGCCAACAGCTTGGCTGATACCCTGGTGTTGTATGACACGCAGGCGCAGACCGAGAAAAAAATCGCAAACGTGACCGATTTTGCCTTGGATAGTGCGGGAAATCTCTATTATATTCAGCGTACCTCTGCCGCGCCCCTGCTGGTGAAGTACAGCTTGGAGGAAAAGAAAACCCATTGGCAAAGAGAGAGCGACAGTGAGCTTGCCCCGCAGAAGGTATTCTGCAGCGGAAAAGATGAGCTGTTCGTCTGTTCGTCCACGATCGGTGCGCAGGGCAGCATTTACGCCTTGGACCCGACCAGCGGCGTGACGCTGTACAAATTGTTTGACTGGGGTGCGGAATCCCCGGACGATTATACCCAAAACAAGATGGCGAGGGCTGACTTTGCCGTGGGCGCGGACTATACCGTCTGGTTTGACAACCTTCGGCAAGCGGAAAAAACGCTGTGGCGGTTCACCCCTTATTTGCCGGATGCCGCTGCTGCTGTCACGCTCACGATCACTGCGCCCTACAAAGAGGAAGCGTTGGACGCTGCTGCCCGCAGATTTTCCAAAGCACATCCGGATGTTCAATTTTCGTGGGATACCGACTATAAATCTGCCGATGACTACCTGCATCACAGCGAACAATATGCCGAAAAAATCAACCTGCGTCTGATGACTGGGGATATTGGGAATCTGTTTTTGCTGCCGGGGAAATTGTCCGGTCAGTATTTGGATGGCAAAGGCATCCTGAACGCAGGTTCCTTAGCGCCCTTGGATGATTGCCTTTCGGGCTGCCCTGACCTTGACGCGCTGGACACCGTTATGCTTGCGCCCTTGCGTGACGAAACCGGAACCCTGCGCGCGATTCCGTTGGGGGTAAACCCGCAGTATCTGATTTACAACCAGACCTTGGGCGAACAGTTGGGTCTTACATGGAACACCGATTCGCTGACGTGGACACAAATTTTTGACCTTGGTATGCGCTGGAAAGACGAAAATGCACCGTATACGCTGTTTGCTTGTATGAGCGCTTACGCGGTCAATGAAACCGTTGGGGCTTTCCTGCTGGACAGCACAAGAGATATAGCCGCCATGCAGCCCGATTTGGAGAAATTGAACACACTCCTGTCAGAAAAAACGCACCTCTATCGTATTTCCGAAAATGCACCGTACTATTGGTCGAAGGGCTTTTTTTGACAACGCACTTTTCTGTTACGGGCAAGGCGCTTTCTACGAGGATACCTTTGAGCGCCTGAGCACTGCAGAATCCGAAAACGGCATCACACTGAAGATCCTGCCCATGCCGACAGCAGGTAAATATCGGCAGTCTTATGCGGACTGTCTGGGGATAAGCACTGCTTCCGACCAAAAGGACTACGCGGAGCAGTTTGTGCAATATCTGTTAGGCACAGGCGCCTTTACACAGAACATTTACACAACGGAGTCTGCCCTGATGAACCGAGAGGCGGATTTTGCGCGGTTTTCGTCGGCCGAAATGCATACCTTCCCTTTGCAGGAACGCCATTATCAGCAGTATCGTGCGGTATGCACACTGCCGGCAGACGCCTTTCTTGCCCCCTTTGGTTGGGATGACGCCATGTGGCCTGCCTTTCGGGCGTATCGCTCCGGCAATCTGACCTTGGAGGAATGTGTGGCGCAGATGCAGGCGAAATTCAAGATGGTTGAATAATGGCGGCTGTGATAATTTTTGCTTCCTTGCAGTATTGATACATATTTTTTACATATACGCAATTTTTTGTTGAACTTTGCCAAAGGCTATGATACAATGATGATAAAATAGTATATTCTCTATCATCATTTTCTTACACAGAATCAGGCATCGGCTCATAGAATTGTGCGGCGTTGCTTTATAGATTGCCCGAACATCCGCCCTTTTCAATGCTTCAGATTGGAGGACTACAAAATGAAACTGCATCGCGTAACAGCACTCGTCCTGACGTTTGGCGTGCTTGGCGTATTCTGCGTTACGGCGCTGACCACCTCGTATGATCCCCAGGTCAATATGTGCAGCTACATTGAATGTACCGACGGCGAGAAAGAAGCTGCCCCCTGTGACGCAGCAAACGGTTTTTCCGGTGATCTTGCGGGAGAGTATGTGAATTACGATATGAAGATTCCCGGTGATTCCCGTTATTGGAAAATGACCGTCACAAATACCGGCAATACGGATTTGCAGGTGAACGTAAACGGGCAGGTTTTTGCGATATCCGCGCACACGGCGGGGTGCCTTTACGCGACAAGCCCGTGGGAAGCCGGAACCTATTCCGTGGGATTTTCCTCCAAGATTCCCGGTGTTTCTATGGACGGCACGGTGTCCTGCACGCTGTATAAAACCTTGGAAGAATCGCAGCCCTGAGGCGACACCGCGCTGCTCCCCGCACGATAGAAAGGTACGTTGCGTATGAACTATTTGCATAGACGTCTTTTGGTTTTCTGCCTTTGTATTGCCTTATTTTTTTCCTCCTGCGGAACCTCTGCCGCAGAAAACGCCCGGCAAGAAGGCGTTTTGTCCGGGCAAAACGCCGAGGAAACGCTCCTTTCTGCCGGGGATGTCGCAGCTCTGCCGCAAATGCAAATCATATCCTCGCACAACGGGATCATTTTCTCCGGGATGGTCGGCAACCAGAACGGCTGTTATGAGGTTTTATACCGACCTATTGGGGACGGCAATATTCTTTATACGGATTACGCAACAAAAAGCCGCATCTATCTTTCCAGCCGTATAACCGACGACCATACGGACGAATCCGATCCCAGCTGGCTCAAAAGCACCGTAGGGGGCTGCTCTTTTTCGCTTACCCCCGAATATCTGATTCTGTTCAAATTAAATACCCCTGCTTTTGCCGATCGTGAAACCGAGATGCAGCAGGGATATATCGCAAGATATGATCTGGATGGCTCCAATCGTCAGGTTCTCACAAAAATCGCGCCCAACGAAACCATTGCAGACGGCTGCATTGCTTCGGACGCGGAAAATTTATACTATCTCAACTATTTTGTACAAGAAGATGGAAGCTCTTCTCCGCGCTCCTTAACACGGCTGAATCTGACTACCGGGGAAAAAGTGAAATCTGTCAGTTTTCACAGGATGCACGGCATTTTATCGTAGGAACCTATCAGGATAAAATCGTGCTGAAAAACATTTTGAACCCCGTCACAATAACGGAGGATCTCTCCGGTGAGGAGCTTGTGAATGCTTTTAAGCAGCAGGTACATGAAATTGTTCTGCTTTCCACAGATGGGCAGCAACAGCCGCTTTGTCAATGGCGGCAAGGGACGCGCAGTGAAATGTATCTCGACAATACCATGTTTTACTGGGATGCGGAGCAGCCGGGTTTATACAAGTACGATTTGGGAAGTGGTTCCGTTGACTGTCTGTATTCTGGTTCTCTTGTTGGTGAAGGCGGAGATACCTATACCAACATAACACTGGCGTCGGATTCCTTTGACGGTCGTCTTTTACTAACGGCAACCTCAGATTCTTCGGAAGAAAATAAAGCCGCCCGCTTTGCTTTTTCATTGGAAAACAAGTCCTTTCAGTTACTGACATTAAATCGTAATGAACATGATGTCCATATTCTGCAAGAAGGGGCTGATTATTTTCTCGTGCAGGCAGGGGTAAAGGAATATGCTGTACCCGATTTGGCACCGGACGGGCAGGAAATCACCACAACGATGCTGCTGCCGAATGTTTTCTTGATGAGCAAAAGCGACTACTGGAATAACAACCCGAATTATATCGAAATAAACGACGATGTGCTGTAATTTTGTAAAGTGATTCAATGACAGCTGCTATGGTTCGCCAAAATCAGTAAAGAGGAAAACAAACGATGTCCCACAAACTTTTTCCATTTTTGATGGCAGGACTTTTTCTGTTGTCGGGGTGCGCACCAAACACGAACGTCACACAACCTGACCGTCCGCCTGTATCGGATTCCTCCGGCTCGCTTTCGGGCAATGACGCACCTCAGGAAGCCTTGCCTGACGATACACAAATCTACGATTACACGGTGGCTGCGTCCTTGGATATGGTTACCCGCGGCAGCGGAAACGAGAACGGTTTTTATCAGGTCATCCCCAACGAAAACGGCTATGCCAACCTTTTTTATACGGATTACGCAACCGCAAGCAGAGTGTATTTGTGCGGTGCGCCAAACTGCGCACACAATACAGGCACCTGCACCTCTTACATAGAAAGCGACGGGTTTTCGGTGTTCCCTGCCGTGTACAAGGACCGCCTTTTCTTAGTGTACAGCAGTTACAATTCGTGGTCCGCCGAGGCAGCCCCTTCCCGCGTGGAATGTATGGACGTAAACGGAGAAAACCGCCGCACACTGTATACATTCGGTTCCGGCATCACACTGAATGAAGGTGCCATTGTCGGCAACAACGAAATCGTTTTGAGTGGATATCAAATTGTTGAAAGCAACGGTTCCGTGCAATCGGTGCCCTTTATCGGGGCGATTGGCATGGATTCCGGCACCTACCGCGAGATATATTCGCTGCCCGATACCGCAGGGCAAACGAATCTTTTCTTGCGCGGTGTTTCCGATACAGGGTTTATCTTAAAGACGATTTCTATGGAAGATGCAGCATCGTCCGATTCCCAAAGCCGTATTTTTGAACTCTCTTTTGACGGAAAAGCAGAAACCGACCTGCTTACGTTTTCCGGAAACAGCTGCTTTGAGGAGCATAACGGGCAGGAACTTGTCTATCTGCGGTATGATGCGCAAGGGGTATCTTTGTATAAGCGCAGTCGTCAGTCCGAGCAGGAGGAGCAAGTCGCAGAAAATGTATGCGACCTTGCCTGTGTGCGCAAAAGCGAACTGCCCTACGATTCGGACAACCTGTTTATTGTCGGCTTTGCAGGCAACTGTGTCCTTTTGAATCATCTGTACGATAACCGCTATGATGAAAACGGAAACATTGCCCTGTACTACACGCAATATGCCGTTGACCTTACCGATGGTTCTGCCAAGGAAATCACCCTGTACAACAACACGATGGCAACGCAAAAGCCCCTTGCCATCATATCAAAGTTTGACGATTCCCTGCTGGTGGATGCGAAGGAGGAAGTTGTGGACGGCATTGCGTACAGACGCCCCGGTATTGTGTCGGTGGAGGACTACCTGAATTCCAACCCCGCCTATACCATGATCCAGTCCCCCATCGACGAACCGCTTTTGTGATTTTTGCGGAGAGTTTTATTCCCTACCCCTAAGGAGTGTATTGCTATGAAGAAAACCACCCCCTTTATCCTGATGATCCCGTGTATGATCCTTGCGGTGCTGATTCTGTTCGCTTGTTCTAAGCCGCAGCATAAAGACGCCCCTGCGGCACAGAACACGCCCACCGCCGAAATTCAGACGCCGGTTTTGATCGAAGGCAAAAAAGAACCGTTAGAATTGCTATACAACACCATAAGCAATCCCGGCACACAGACGCAGAACGGTTTTTACCGTACCGTCGATACCGGAGAGAGCTTTTCCAATATCGTCTACATTGACTTTTCTTCTCAGAGAATGGTCTATTTGTGCGCGCAGCCGAACTGCTCACACAGAACGCCCGATTGCACCAGCTATCTGGATTCGGAATTGTCCCGCGGGGGATTTGCAGCGTGTGCGGATTCCCTGTATTTCTTCTCTCCCAACGGGGAAATCTGGAGGATGAATCTGGACGGCAGCGAACGTGAAAAAATCTATACCGGTGCAGCTGCTGCAAATCTGAATACGAACCTGGCTTATGACGGCGACAATTTGTTCTGGATTCAAACGATTCCCAGCGGCGAGAAATCCACATCCCGTTTGGTATGCCTGAATTTGTCCGACTATAACCTGCAGGAACTGTGTAGCTTTGACGAAACCGTAAGTATTGAGGCTGTGCAGGACAGAAGCATCGTATTACAGCACAGGTTTACCGATGAAACGATGTCGGTCGGGAAATTTGACGTTGATACGCAGCAGGAAACCTGTATCTATACAGACGAAAACGGATCCTCAAAATATGGGCTTGTGGATTTGACCCGGTATGTGTATATTGACTACACGGATAAATCGGTAAAGGAAATCATCTTCGGTGAGCAAACCCCCATTACCCTGTTGGAAAATCTTGACATGAATGAGAACACGCCCATTGCTATCAATGAGATGCGGGACAACCATTTTGCCTTTACCATCCATCGCCCCAACGGAGATAACTCGTACATGATCCATGACTATTATTCCATAGACCTGACAACCGGCAACATGGTAAATCAACTTCCTGTCGCAGACAATATGGGGGAAGAAACCTCCGCCGAAATCGTGGCGGATATGCAGGATGCCTATCTGGTACGCTGCGGGATTCAAAGCGTAACCCTTCACACCGTGATGGACGATGGCACGATTCAGCAAAGGGAAGGTCGCTTTGCACAATACGGAATGATCAGCAAGGAAAACTATTGGAAGGGCATCTCCGAATACACAGCCATTCAGTCCGATGTAAATCTGTAAACAGAACCCGTTTTTCCGTTTTCATAGCAAAAAACCGGTCTTTTATTACACCTTCGTTGATTTTTTGCGGCTGCAATGATATAATTGCAGCGAATTCAATGTATGTATACCCGAAGTTGGTTTTTCTGATTTGTTTAAGTGCTTGTGTACAGGCGCTTAAAATTGTCCGAATAGCAACCCGATGAAACCCATCAGATGGGAGGCTTATCAAATGTCAACGATGAAGAAACGCATTCCTGTGTTCCTGCTTGCGCTTGCTATGTTGCTCTTATGCGAACTATGCTTTTGTTCATGCAATTCGAATCCGCTAACAAATGAAACATCGGATACATCAAGCGTTAAATATCACAATGATAGCGACGAACTCTTTTTGATTACTGATGTGGATGGCTTTATGAACAAAAGTCACACTTATAATTCCGATGGAATGTATGAAGTCGTTCGTGCGACGGACAGTTCTTGGGCTAATATTTATTATACAGATTTCAATAGCTGTTCCCGGCAAATCTTATGTAACGAACCTGCCTGTGCGCATAATAACGATAGCTGTCGCAGTTACATTAAAGATGTCGGTATGCTATATGGACTATTTATTTTTAATGACAATTTGTTTATTTATACACACGCAACGAACGAATACCCTGTCATTTTTCAAGCTGGTTTAGATGGTTCTGACCGAAAAACTTTTTTTAACTTTTCACAGGCGGACACACCAGACGGGGCTATTGCAGCTAATTCTACGAACTGGTACTATCTCCATCAGGACATAGATAGCACAGGTGACGTGGTCGAAAGTATTCAATGTTTAGATACTATATCAAAGCGTGTTCAAACTTTATACACTTTGCCGCAAAGCAACGAGATTGCATATTACCTTACAGGTGCTTATAACAATGAATTGATTATCAAAACGAATAGTCTTTCGCCGGAAACACCTACGGGCATTTATAGTTACAACATTACGACGAATCATTTTACGCCGATTATTGAAGCCACTGGCAATATTGTATGTCGGGTAGCAGATGAGGCGTTGGTTTATTGGCAGTCCAATCAGCCACAAATAATTCGCCACGATCTGCGTTCAGGCACGGAAACCGTTTTATATGAGGATTCCTTGCTTAATTCCTACGCCTCGCTACTTGTAAGCGGCATATTTGATGAACATCTTGTTATGATAATCAGCAGTAGCACCCCTTTAGAAGAGGCTGACTGGAATGCAGTTTCCCCCGAAGAAAAGCTACGTTGGAAAGCAACATTAGAAGATGCTTTAGGCCACGAAGTGGCAGATGACCAACTTTATGATGAGTTGATACGTGTCAATCGTGAAAACAATGCAGGTGTAAATATTTCCCAAAGCGAATATGTGGCGGTGAATTTACATGGCGGCGGGCAACAGATAACCTTAAAGGGTGGTGAACCCCATGCTTTGCCTGTTACGATTCTAGCAGAAACGCCGAATAAATTTTGTGTTTACTATGACTATGAGGACGTACCCATAACACTATATAACAATGAAGGCACACCATATACATCTACATATCGTCAAATGAAAACAGCTATGATTGGCACAGACGATTTCTTTGCGAACAATCCAAATTACAGCTACATTCAAAACCGATAAGCAATAAAATAATTGTTCATTGTTCTTTGTTTTCTATACGAATAACCGCTGAATTATAATTATTATATGAATACTACATTTGTTATCGACTCCCTCTGCAAGACCTACATTTCGCGTATCTCGATGTTACCGTTCGGGAAAAATGCGCGGACACAAGTAAAAAGAGCGCTGGCGGGCGTGTCGCTCACCCTGACGCCGGGGCTTTACGGTTTGCTCGGTCCCAACGGTGCGGGGAAATCCACTTTAATTCACATTATCACGGGTACGCTTGCGCCCGATTCCGGCGAGGTGCTTTGGTGCGGCAAGCCCGGCAGGGGGCTTTCCGTTCGCAAGGCGCTGCCTCAGAAAAAGCAGGCGTTGGCAGGGGTGTGAAAAGGCTTGCAACCCTTTTGCCGTTTTCATAGCAAAAAACGGTCTTTTATTACACCTTCGTTGATTTTTTGCGGCTGCAATGATATAATTGCAGTGAATTCAATGTATGTATACCTGAATTAAGTTTTTTGATTTATTTAAGTGCCTGTGTACAGGCGCTTAAAATTGTCCGAATAGCAACCCGATGTAACCCATCAGATGGGAGGCTTATCAAAAATGAAATCTATTTGTAAGTTGCTTTCTTTAAGTTTGATTGTAGCTTGCCTTGGCGGATGTAGTGCTGCTAACAAGGAAATAGCATCCTCTTCCCCCGCCACTTCCTCTGCGGCAGACTCTACGATCAGCAATACTTTCACATCTGCCGGAGATGGTTTATATGTAACCACTGACTCCGGAATTTATGAAATCCAGACGGTTTTTCCTAATTCCGCAAGCATATTTTATACGGATGTTAATACAAAGGAACGAGTTTTCTTGTGTTCCAATCCGAACTGTACTCATGCAGATGAAAGCTGCTCCAGTTATATAGCCACTCCTTCAGCTATGTTTCCGCCTATGATTTTGCATGTGGGCAATCAACTTCTGATTGTGTTTACCGAAACCACTGACTCCAGTAACCCGCATGGAATGTTGATGAATATGGACGGTTCTAATCGTCGAACCGTATTCGAACTTGCATCCAACCAATATATACAAGGCGGATTTTGCAGCTCCGGAAATGACCTTTATTTTGACCTTTATGAAATTGATGATAACACAAACATCACATACCAGCTGTGGCATGCAAATTTCCAGAATGAAACTTTTGAAAAGGTGATGGACCTGGGATCTGACGATAGCCATTATTCCTTGTGCGATGGTGTGGGCAATGAACTGTGTTTTAATCATGTTTCATCTAACGGAATTAATTATTGCATGTATAATCCGCAAAGCAAAACAATGTCCGATCCGTTTTTTGTTGACAGTAGCGCGAGCGGGAATTCGATGATTCAAGACGGATACCTTTTTGTCCTCAATGAACAGGATAATTCTGTCCAAAGAATACGTTTGTCGGATAAGACACAGACAAGTGCCACTTATACTGTAAAAGATGGTTTCGGCGCGCCAAGTATGCGGTATCTATTTGATGGAAATTTAATGATTTCCGAAGCGCAAACGGCGGGAATCGATGTGCCAACCAATGGCTCCTATGATATATGTTCTTATATTCTGGATTTTGACACGGGTAATTGCACAGAATTTACCTTACAAACTCCGTACAATAACCGCCCTGTATATGTGCTTACAACGATCGGAAACTTTTGTTATGTGGCAACAGATTACAAAACATATACTCCGACCTCCGTTTCTGAAGACGGAACGGTTTCTGATTTTGATTACGTTGCTAATATTTACGCATTTATTACAAAGCAAGACTATGTAAATTCAAATCGCAACGGTTACTTAATGATCAATGATGCATTCAAATGATTTCACAATCATTTGAATGTTATAGATTAACGTTGCTACTTACCGCGGTACTTTTGACCTTCTACAAGACATTTTCTCTATAACGATTCTGAAATTGATTATTTGGTATGGCGCTTTTTTCATTATAGAGGATACACTGATAACCGCTGAATTATAATTATTATATGAATACTACATTTGTTATCGACTCCCTCTGCAAGACCTATATTTCGCGTATCTCGATGTTACCGTTCGGGAAAAATGCGCGGACACAAAAGAAAAGAGCGCTGGCGGGCGTGTCGCTCACCCTTACGCCCGGACTTTACGGTCTGCTCGGTCCCAACGGTGCGGGCAAATCCACTTTAATCCACATTATCACAGGTACGCTTGCGCCCGATTCCGGCGAGGTGCTTTGGTGCGGCAAGCCCGCAGCGGGCATTGCCTTCCGCCGCATTTTGGGCTATATGCCGCAGCAGCAGGGGCTGTACGACAGCTATACCGGGCGGCGCTTTCTGGCCTATATGGCTGCGCTGAAAGAGATCCCGCGCAAGACTGTTGCATCTGAGGTGGCCCGCGTGGCAGCCGCCGTAAACTTGACCGCCGAATTGGACAAGCGACTTTCTGCCTATTCCGGCGGTATGAAGCAGCGGCTGCTGTTGGCATCCGCCCTGCTGGGCGACCCCAAGCTGCTGATTTTGGACGAACCGACGGCGGGTCTTGACCCCAAGGAGCGCGTTCGCCTGCGTGAATTGCTGGCAGATATGGCAAAAGACCGCATTATTCTTGTGGCAACGCACGTTGTTTCGGACGTGGAAACGGTGGCAACCAAGGTCATTCTGCTGCGCGCCGGCAAAATCGTGGACGCCGCGCCCGTGCCGGAGTTGATTGCCAAATATGCACCCGGTCAAGGTCTGGAGGATGTCTACCTGAATGTGTTCGGTGAGGGGGACGGCAAATGAGCCTGTTTTTTGCTGAACTCCGCAAGGTCTGGGGCGGCAGAGTGTTCCCCATCCTGCTGGCGATATTGGCGTCCGCCAATCTTTTGCTGCTGTGGATGGGCACCCGCCCCACCGCCAAACAGCCGCCCGCATCTGCCTACCGTGCTGTAGGCGCAGAGCTGACAGGCAAGACCATGGAGGAAAAAGGCACCTACCTGCGCGAAAAGTGCGAGGAGATAGAAAGCCTTGTCAAAATCGGGCAGTATTATCGGGAACTGGCTTACGGTGACTACGGGCTTTCCCAATATCGGCAGGACAACGCCGCTATGTTCGATGCCTACGAGCAGGAATATAAGGACAAATCCTATACGCTGTTTACCGATAATCTCAACACCGAATACCGCCTGTTCAGCCAACTGCAAAACGAGTACAACACCGTGGCGGGCTACGGCGATTTTTTGCAGAGCGTGCAAACCAAGGCAACCCAGCTGTCCGGCATCTCGATTTTTCAAAACGACCGCACCGGGTACGATTTGAAAAACATCGAATTGACCGCACAGGTTTATGCCGGGCTGACCGAAACGCCCATTGATTATTTTCCGCAAAAGGGTCTGTATACAGCCATCAGCTATGCGTTCACCGACCTGATCCTGCTGGCGTCTATGCTCTTGCTGGCGCTGATCCTTGTGCGGCAGGAACGCGACAGCGGACTGCTGAGCCTTGTGCGCAGCCTGCCGGGCGGACGGTTGAAAACAGCCCTTGCCAAGCTGGC
>ERZ1034691.378-NODE-378-length-36487-cov-45.483092_pt1 | contig 36487 bp, 52 predicted proteins | sample MGYA00520638_ERZ1034691 | MGnify/ENA primary metagenome ERZ1034691 (study PRJEB33766, sample SAMN09781763) | gut metagenome | biome: gut microbiome | host: Homo sapiens | place: Madagascar | study: EMG produced TPA metagenomics assembly of the PRJNA485056 data... | reverse complement strand
ATTATATATATATTATTATATGTGCTCTATGTATGATAAAGAATGTAGTATATTAGGCTTTAGCTTATTAACTGGAATACATAAAGATACATTTATGGATTGGGGAGCGAGTGAGAGAAAGCTAAGTACAAAGGGCTTCGAATTGGTTCAAAAACTGCGCGATTTTAGAGAAGAAAGCCTATCGAATAAGCTTGCAACAGGCAATAAAAATCCGGTCGGCATCCTTGCAATACTTAATCGCCATTTTGCGTGGAACTTGCCCGGTGTCAGCAGAGAAAACGCTGCAAAGACTATTAAAACAGCCGCAGACCTTCCACAGCTTGGCAAATCTGGCAACGCTCAAGGCTCTAATGTTCGTCAAATTGCACAACAAGAAATCATTGTGCAAGATGTACAAGAAATCCCACAAAGCCAGTAAACAAGCGGATTGTAGCCGTTTGGCTTATGATAACAGTATTTCGCTAAATTAGACTTTAGCGAAGTGATAAAACAGAACATTTGAACGATAAAAGCACGACGAAGCCAGTAAATAAGCGGTTTGACAGCGATTGCATGATAATTATTTATTGCGCAGTCGCTCCGCCTTGGCTGATTTCGTTGTGCATGATGTACAAACGCAGGGCGTGGGGGTTATATATACACGCATTGCACGCCCAACTAAGTCGCTCAAATATTCTCAAAGATAAAAAGGCTTATTATATATATTTATATATACTTAACCATCTAACAATAATTAATTAAACCATATACAATAACTATTATATTTATTAATATATATAACTCTAACAATAACCCATACAATATAATTAATAAATTTACTGTACAAATCTGATAGATAGGTGTATAATAGATACATCTTAATTAATCACAAGATATTCAGAAAACACACACATCAAAACGGCTAGTTCAGCCGAGTAAATTCCAAAAAATTTTAAAAAATAAAAAAGAGTTAGGAGTTAGAAATGCAGGGTGCAGAGTATCAGACTTTAGCTATGCGCACCAATGATAAAAAGTCTACAGATAGGCTTCTGAACAAGATTAACGATTTGAAAATTGGCAACCGTGGTGAAGATACACCAGAGATTGAATTAGGCGGTGTTCTTAATGCTGCATTAGGTTTATCTGGCGAAGTTGGAGAGCTTAACGACATGCTCAAGAAATGGGTATTCCATGAAAAGCAGTTAGATACCGAACACTTAAAGCGTGAAATCGGCGACATATATTGGTACTTAGCTTTAATATGTGATTCATTTGAGTTCAGCCTTGATGAAATCATGCAGATTAACATTGACAAACTGAAAGCAAGATACCCAGAGGGATTTGATGCTTACAGAGCTAATCACAGACAGGCAGGTGATGTTTAATGAGCGATATTTCATATCCATTACCTTGTATTAATTGCGCAAGTAGACTTCAGTCAGAATATGCATGTAATAATTGCATACATAACGGTGCTAAGAGTGATGATAAGTTTGATAATTTTATTCCGCTTAAAGATGTTGCACCTAGCGTCAATGAAAAGTCGGTAAATGACAATGTTAATCATCCGAGCCATTATGAGACTGGCAGCTTTGAATGTATAGATGTTATGTTGGAAACACAGGGCAAGGAAGCCGTTAAGAACTTTTGCTTATGCAATGCCTTTAAGTACATTTACAGACATAATAACAAGAATGGCTTAGAGGATATTAAAAAAGCCAAGTGGTACATTGACAAATACATAGAATTGTCAGAATGACCACATCAATGCCTCATAGCCAAGCGGTAAGGCACCGGACTTTGATTCCGTTAGCGTGGGTCCGAATCCCACTGAGGTAGCTTGACTACCAAACTGTTTTGCATTTTACAGGGTAGTCCTCCTTCATATGCTCTCTTGGATTTGTTTCAGTTAAGGGCGGTGCAAGACCGCTCGGAGAGTTTTACCTCATACAGAGGTGTGAAATTCAACTTATCAAGGTTCTTCCTCAATATCCCCCAAAATATTATTGCATTTTTCCTTGATAGCCGTTATAGGCGGTATTTGCCGATATGGGATAAAGGTATTCCAGTAGCTTGCTAAGCTATCCAACAGAAATGTTGTCTGTGTTCGATTCACGATGTCGGCGTTCTTACATACAAGTGAAATGGAAATATAGTTGTTGGTTACCTGTATTATCCTAAAACCAACCCGTATGTAAGTTGATGTGTGGCGGAATGGGTAAACGCTAATAGCAGATAGAATGAGCTAGTGGTTCGAATCCACCATAGCATAACCACAGGGGAATACCTGATTGCTAGGGGCTTGAAAGGACAGGAGTGCTCGTTTATGTGTGGTTCAAATCCACACCACATCAATTACAACAAACTAGGTTAGCTACCGAAAAGCACTTCCGCTGTGCCTGTTTGTTGTTTTATCAATCAAGCGGAGTATGTATCACAGGCATACATAAATAATATCAAGCGGAGGTATTCGATTATGGCGACAATTAGAGTGCATAAAACAAAAAATTACACAGTTATGAGTAATACTCATTTAAGAGATAAGAATTTAAGCTTGAAAGCAAAAGGGTTGCTGTCTGTAATGCTTTCATTACCTGATAATTGGGATTATTCAATAGCTGGGTTAGTTGCAATAAGTAAAGAGAATGAAACAGCCGTTAAATCAGCTTTAAATGAGTTAAAAAATAATAATTATGTTGTGGTTACTAAAGAGAACCCAACAAAAACCAATGGTGGAAGAATAAAGTATACTTATGAAGTTTATGAAGAACCACATAAGCAAAACATAGAAAAACAAGATATAGAAAATCTAGGGGTTGAATGTCAACAGACAGAAAACCACGGACAATTAAATACTAATGAATTAAGTACTGAAGAATTAAATATTGATATACAAAATACTAATGAATTAAATACAAAAAGTAATTCTCTTAACAGAGAACAATGTAATTCTTTTTTACCCAAAGATAAAAAAGCGAAAGAGTTTAAGCCGGTGAGCGAATATTCTCAAAGGGATTGGGAAGTTGCCGAAGAAAGAATGATAAGTAGAGCTGGCAAGATAGCTTACGATTGGACTAATGATGAAACGCTCAAAGAAAATGTAGAAGCATTCTTTAAATACTTTTTAGATAAACACGGAGAATGTACTGGAGAATACCATTATCCATTAACAGACAAGGTTTTATCAAGAGTAGTAGATAACTTAACAAAAGAAACTGAAATAGAGCGTGACGGATATACAGATACCTATTACGCAGCTATAAGTGATATGGACGATAATACAGATTACAAGATGTTAGTTGATGAATATTTCAATACAAAGTTTTCAGCAAAATGTGATTATAGCTTAGTTCATTTTTCTTCGGAGAATGTTTTAATCAACATTATGAATCACGCTTGCAAGGGCAGCTGGTGCGAAAGTAAAGAATGGTAAGGAGTGATGTTTATGAGGGATAAAAACAAAATTCAATTCATATCTTTTTTAATAAATTCAGCATTATTACTCATAATGAATGATATAGCTGGCGTAGACGGAATGATAATTTTAGCACTAGGTGAAACGCTTACAACAATAACATTAGCATTAACGCATTAAAGATAAGGAGTGATTATTATGGCTATGGGTGTACATCCACTAAACAAGGATAAGTTTTATGAAGCAATGAACTTGTACATATCAGGGCAAGTATCGCAGGAAAAAGCGGCAAAGATAGCAGGCTGTAGCAAACCGACATTTCTTAAATACGCTAACAAGATATATGGCGGCGAGGAATTGCCGGATAATTTATGGGGGAAGAAAAATGATTGAGAAAATTATTAATCGCTGGATAAGGCGCAAGACAAAGAACTTGACAAAAATACCGCTTTTTACAATGACATTTAATTATCGCAAGTATAAGGCTGAGGGCAAGAAAGACAGTTGCACGTTTCACGCCCACCCAGATATTGCCAATGATGAATTTGTAAAGAGCAAATTACAGGAAATTGTTGACCATATCAGAGATAACTACGATTTGGATATATTTACGAAGATTTGAGGTGTAATATGAAAGATTGCTTGATTTACAAATATTGTGATGAAGATTTTGATTTTGATGAAAAAACAGGAGAAGAATATCCAGTTTATGAGTGTCAGAAAGGGAATGATACATCGCTTAACTATGAGTGCAAGGATTTTAAGAAATACAAGCCACGGGAATATAAAGAGAAAGATACTGAATGTGATATATGCGAATACAGAGAAAAATGTGCAAAATATAGTTCGGGGATAGACTGTACAACCAGCGGAGATACAAAAACACATATTGTTTATCCGCAAGATAAATGTATTAAAAGGGCAAAAATTAGGTGTTGAGATACCTAAAGATATTGAAAACTATTTCAAATAATATGGGATTTAGGTGTAATATGTGTGATTTTTGCAATAATATAGGAATTGGAATACCGGATTGGGATTTCCTCACTCCGGATAAAAATGGGAGAATCCCGTCCGGAGTCGAAATAGAAATTCGGGAAATTGTAGACAAATGTGCACTTGTTTTTACGAATAGTGCCGGAGAATACGGAGCAGGAGTGGTAAATATTGAATTTTGCCCTATCTGTGGTAGAAAGTTGGTGTAGTGATGGCAGAACCTTTAAGCAAATTAGCAGAAAAATGTAAAAGTTGCCCTAAATCTGAAAAATGCGACCATAAAAGAATGGAGTTATGCGCTTTAGCGGATTTGCCACCGCAAAATCTTGCAAGTTCTATACAAGGCATTTTGATAGATGCAGCAATGCCGGTTTTGAGAGAAGAAATAAAAAGCCCTTTAAGTCCATTTGGGTACAAAGACGAATTAGAAAAAGCACTAAATGATTTGCATTTTGGAAATATGTTTATGAGTGGTGTTTAGAAAGCTGGTGAAAGAATGAAACATCAAAAAGAATGGCACACTTGCGACAGGTGCGGGGCTGAAATCGAAATAAAATCAAGAGATAAAATAAAATTTACTTGGATTGCGCAATATTCAAGTTTAGAGCCAACTTTTGAAGATGGAGACATAGGAGCGGAAGTTGAAAATATCCACAGATTTAGATTACATAACCGCAAGTATGATTTATGCCCTAAGTGCAGGAAAGATTTTGAGAGGTTTATGAGGAATGAACAACATTGACAACCCCTTATCTGAGTATCAATCGCCACCTAAAGAAGCGTTGATAAATTTTGGTATAGATATTTTAAAAGAAGCGGTAGAAAAATACGCTTTGGAAAAGTTTGGCAGACTGCCGCAAAGCCACATTGAAATGACTTTTACTAGAGACTCTAAGATAATTGAGGAAACAAGGAGGTTTATAAGGGATGAGTAGTGTTTTTACGATTATGCTTTTTATTGTGATTATAGTAGCTGTGGCACTCGCAATATCTATAAGCATTGCAGGAACAGTGTTTTTGCTTGAGGAAACAGAGGTACTTGATATATTCAGAGAGATTATTCATAAAAAGAAATGTCAACCGATAGAAAAATGCAACACATGCGATACAAACCCTAATTGCGAACTAGAGCCTATGAAATGCAGTTTTGCGGTTGAATGTTCTACATGGGAAGAAGCTAATAATGGAACATGCAAATTTATGTGCGGTCGTGATAAATGCAAATATCAGAAATAAGGGGGCAAATATGAAAACAATCAAAAAATTAGAAATTGACAAGACGGAATCACCAGTGAAGATTTACATTGATGGAGAAAGACTTGATTTGTCAAATGTTGTAAGTGTGAACATAGTGCTTGATGTGGACAAGATGACGGTTCATATAGTCAAAAATGAAGTAATGGTTTTTGGCAACAAATAAACATATTACCGACTACAGATTGATTGTAGCTGCTGACCTTAGAAAGTTAAAGGTTGATAAAATTTAGAAAGGAATAGAAATTATGAAAAAGAAACTTTTAGCGTTAGGAATGACGATTTGCATTGCACTTGGGATGATAGGGTGCAGAACAGCATATGTTGTCAATCATAATCTGTCAAAAGATGGAGATGAATTCAATCTTTATCGAAAAATTACAGTTACAAATGCAAGAACAGACACAATTATGTTACAAGCAGAAGGATACATGAGCCTTAGCAATAATAACAGCAATGAGCTTGTTGTTACAATTAAAACAGGCGAGAACACATATTATAAAGATTATATATATCTTAATGATTGGACTTGTTATGTTATGGAACAAACAGAACCAGTTGGGACAGATAAGTACCATTATGAATTGGTGTTTTACCCTGAAAGACTGATACCAGATATTGATATCAAATAATATATTTCCGCTGCATAAGAGATTTGCAGTGCTACCCTAGAAAAATTATAGGCAGAGGTCTATAAGCACCTTTGCTGCGAAAAGTGGAGGTGCTTTTCTTATGGCTAGTCAGAGACTTATTTCCACAGTGAATGGATATGAAGATTACATAAAGCAAAACGGAATAGATGAACAGGCAATTAACGCCTATGTAGACGCTTGCAGCGTAGCCATAAATGGCGAGAAAGACATTAAGTATGGACTACAGCTTACAGAAAGAACAAAAGAGCTTATAGAGTGTTTCTGTAAGGACAAGACAGGCGGTACGATATGGGATTTAGAGAAGTATGCCTTTACTAACAAGACCGAATATGAGTTAATCAATTGGTTTTACGATGTTTTGCTGATTGAAGCACAAAACAAAGTTGTTGATAGTGGATTTAGATATCTCGAAAAGAAAAGAGAGCCAAAAGAACGTTTCTATATGCCACGTCGCAAGCAGTTCTTAAAAATGGGGTTAATAGAAGCATTACAAGGTATGATTGATGATAAATACGATATATTGTGCGTATCATTAATACCAGGAGCAGGAAAGACGACTATTGAAAAAATGTTTAATGCTTTGGTAGCCGGTTGGTTTCCTAATGATTTTTGTCTATTCTATTCCCATTCTGGCGACATTACACGAATGTACTATGATGGCGTGTATGACATTGTTACAAATAGCGATGAATATGCGTGGAATGAGATTTTCCCCAACCTTACAGTAACAAGCACTAACGCAAAGCTAGAGCAGTTTAATATCGGCAAGTATAAGCCGTTTCCATCAATACAGTGCACATCTGTTGGCAGTAAAAATGCCGGTAAAGTTCGTGCAAGTAAATTTTTGCTTGTAGATGATATGATAGGTGGCATTGAAGAAGCACTTAATCCTATGGTGCTTGATAAGTTATGGGACAAATACGCAGTAGACGCAAGACAAAGAAAAATCCAAGACACAGACGGACATAACTGTAAAGAAATACATATTGCTACACGTTGGAGCGTACATGATGTTATAGGCAGAATACAGAATATGTATGCAGGGAATAAAAGAGTTAAGACTATTGCTGTACCGGATGTAGACCCAGTAACAGGCGAGAGCAATTTTGATTATGAATACAGCGGATTTACAAAAGAATTTTTTGCCGACCAACAATTACTCATGGACGAAATTTCTTACCGATGTCTGTACAAGCAGGAGCCTATCGAGCGTGAAGGATTATTATTTCCAGATGATAAAATCCGCAGATACTTCAATCTGCCACACGGAGAACCAGAGATTATCACAGCTCAATGCGATACAAAAGGCAAAGGTACGGATTATTTTGTATTGCCGGTATTACAGAAACACGGAGAAGATTATTACTGCATTGATTGTGTATGCGATAACACAGCGGATTACGAAGAACAATACAGAAACGCTGCAGGAGTGCTTGTAAATAACAAAGTGCAGGAATGTGAATTTGAACGTAATGCTGGTGGCGATAGAGTGGCTATGGAAGTTAATAAGCGTGTTGAAAGCGTTGGGTGGGTGTGCAATATTACCGACACGCCAACTGAAACGAACAAAGAAGCAAGAATCTTTCAATGTTCTAACTGGATATTACAGCACATTATCTTTAAAGACCCATCACTTTACAAGCCTAACGAGCCTTATGGAGTGATGATGTCACTATTAAAGCAGTATTCAGTATCAGGTAAAAAGCAATTAGATGATGTTCCAGATGTTTTCTCAAACTTTGCATTAAGAATAACGCAGGGTAACAGAACAGCCAAAGTTGAAGCAGCTATAAATCCATTTAGGAGGTATTAATCTATAATGACAACTAAGGACTATCTTAATCAGATAAGCTATTACAACAAGATAATTGACAATAAATTGATAGAAATAACACAGTATAAAGAATTATCATACAGCATTTCAGCAGTTGTTAATGAAGAAAGAGTTATGTCATCATCAGATCCAGACAAAACAGGCTGTGGATATGTCAGACTTGAACAAATGGAAGAAAGCCTTGATAAACTTATAGACAAATACATTGATGTGAAAAATAAAATAATAGAGCAGATGGAACAGATAAATAATGAAGATTATTACACAGTACTGTTTCTAAGATATGTCAGAAAATTCACGTTTGAAAAAATTGCAAATGAAACAGACTGGTGTTGGCGACAGGTACATAGAATACATGCTAAAGCACTACAAGCCTTTGAAGATAAATATGGAAGTGAATATTTATAGAAGATGTCATAGAATGTCATATTACACTAATGATATACTGTATCTGTAAGAAATTACAGAGCTGTTTTTCATAAACGAAACATTCCTTATCGGAAGCATCGTTGCTTAATTGCGGCGGTGCTTTTTGTTATGCAATGAGGTAGAAATATGAATTTATATATGAATAAAGATAAATCAATTATGTGTCCAAACTGCCATAAGTTTTTAACTAAGGCAGACAGCAAAGACCCACGAACACATAAATTAGCGTGCAAGCATTGCCACAAGTGGATATGGTATGTGCCTAACGACGATGATAATTTTCAGATTAAGGAAATACCGGACAGCAGAAGTTCAAGCGGTATGACATTTTATTAGAGGTAAGATATGAACACAATGTATTTTCAAGACCTTGTTAGAGGTTGTTATGGTAGAAAAATTGCATACACAAATGTAAATACAATAACTCGTGACAACGTTGTTAAGGTTATTGGAAGTACTGTTGGTGTATTTAATTGGAATAAGCCAGTTATTAAGTATTTGTGGTATTACTACAAAGGCGACCAACCGATACTTTATAGACATAAGCTGACCAATGAAGATATTACAAACAAGATTGTTGAGAATCATGCATATGAAATTGTTCAATTTAAGGTAGGACAGACATATGGCGAGCCAATTCAGTTTATCAGCCGCAAAGATGATGAAACTATCAATAAGGCGGTTGATACGCTTAACGATTTTATGGCAGACGCTAATAAGCAGGAAAAAGATATTAAAGCCGGAGAGTGGCAATCCGCAACAGGTACATCATTTAAAGCGGTTCAGCCTAAAAATGGAGATGTACCATTCAGAATTGTAGCACCTACACCAATGAATACCTATGTTGTTTACAATGAAAGTACCGAAGAACCCATGCTTGTTGTGCAAGAACTTAAAGATGAGGATGGAAACTGGTATAAAATGGCTTTTTCCGACACTATGTCATTTAGAATTGTTGACAGCAAAGTAGTTGAAGCAAAACTGCATACATATGGAGAAATTCCTATTGTGGAGTTTCCTAATAACCACGAAAGAATATCTGATATTGAGCTTGTTATAGGCATGCTAGACGCTATTAATAATATGCAGTCCAACAGAATGGATAGTATACAGCAGTTTGTTGAGTATTGGGTTAAATTTGTAAATTGCGAAGTTGACCCAGAAACATTTGAAAAAATGAAAATGAATCACGCTCTTACAGTTAAGTCAATCAACAAAGACAATAAGTCAGATGTTGAGATTATGACACAGGAGCTTAATCAGACACAATGTCAAGTTGCTAAAGAGGATTTATGGGATAACACACTTTCTATATTGGCCATTCCTAATAAGCAAGGCAATACAGGTGGAGATACCCAAGGGGCGGTTGAGCTGAGAAACGGATGGGATTTCTCTAAGACAAGAGCAAAGTTAAAAGACCCTATTGTTAAATCGTGCGAAAAACGATTAGCTGTGGCGGTTCTTAATGTATTAAGGCTTGCAGGAAATGATTTAAAGTTGTCGGTCAGAGATTTCGAAGTGCAGATAAATCATAGTCCGCAGGATAATATGTACACCAAGGCACAGACACTCACAGTATTGCTTCAAAGCGGCATTCATCCACTTATAGCAATTAAGACAGTTGGATTATGGGGAGATGCAGAAAAAACATTTCTGCTGTCAAAGCCATATCTCGACAATATATACAAGACTATTGATGATGTGGCAGAACAGGAAACAAAAGCACAAGAGATAGTTAATCAACTTAATAATAATCAGCAAAATAAGGCAGTTATCGAATAATCGGTAGCTGCTTTTATTTTATACATTTTGCAGCTATGCGGTAAATAGCAGAAGACACAGCAGGAGCGACCTGCGGCAACAAAAGCGTGTGTTTAACGGAGGTAATTATGACAAGAGAAGATGTATTAAAACTTTTTCCAGAAGCAACAGATGAACAGATTACGAATCTTCTTAATCAGAATAATTCAGAAGTTGCAAAGGAAAAAAACAAGGTAAGCCAGTATAAGGCTAAAGCTGACACGGCAGACAGTTTGCAGAAACAACTTGATGATTTGCAGGCTGGCAATCTGACAGAACTTGAAAAGGCAAATAAAGCCTTAGAGACGGCTAATCAGCAGATAGCAGATTTGCAGAAAAACAATGCTATCAGAGATTTACGCGAAAAGGCTATGACTGATTTTAAGGTCACAGCAGAGCAGGCAAAGACAATCATAAAAGAAGATGGCAGCTTTGATACAGCCGAACTTGGCAAGATTATGTCCGAGAAAGAAACAGCTGCGGCACAGGCCAAGGAACAGGAAATTGCTAAAAATCAGGATATTCCAGGCGGTGGCAGTAATAAAGGCGGTGCAGATAATAAGACAAATGCTGAAAAGATAGCAGAAAGCCTTATATCTAACGCACCTAAGAACAATGACGTTTTATCACATTACATTCAGCAATAACAGGAGGTAGGAAATGGCAAAGGAAATGAATATGCAGTATGAAAAGACTTCATACGCAGGAGATGTTCAGATTTTAAAGAGAGAGCCTAATGAAGCAATCCCATTAACACTTGATTTTGATGGCGTAACAACTAAAAACGCACAGGGCAAGAAGATTGTTAAGGCTGGCACTCCAATCGGAGCAAATGGCAAGGCTGACAATACAGTTACAGTAGTGGGCATTTTGAGATTTGATGTAACAGAGGATAGACCACAGGGCGTACTGCTCAAGAAAGCATACCTTAACACAAAAGTAGCAGAAGCACACTCTGGCGTTACATACGAGACAGCAGTTAAGACAGCTCTCCCAATGATTGTATTTGAATAACAGGAGGTAAACAGATGTTAATTAATGAAGTATTAGACAGTAAGTCTATTGCATTATCAGCGACAGAAAACGCTAGTAACCAGATACCTTATCTTGGTTTACAGTGGTTCCCGGAAAGAAAGAAGCAGGGGCTTGATTTAAGTTGGATTAAGACACACAAGGGTTTGCCGGTTTCACTTGCGCCATCTAACTTTGACACAATCCCAACCCTTAGAGCCAGAGAGGGATTAAGCAAGGAAAAAACACAGATGGCATTTTTCCGTGAGGGAATGACAGTAGGTGAAGAGGAAATGCTTGAGATTGAGCGTATCCAGTCAGCAGACGACCCTTACCTTGCAAGTGCTTTATCAAGTGTATATGACGACACTAATAATCTTGTAAGCGGTGCAGAAGTCGTACCAGAGCGTATGAGGATGTCGCTTCTTGCTACAAATGCAGGTCACCCAGTAATTGCCATTGTAAGTGATGGTGTTCAGTACGCTTATGATTACGATAAGGATGGCTCATACGCAAAAGACCATTACGCAAAACTTTCTGGCACAAGTATGTGGAGTGATACAGCTAATTCAAAGCCACTTACAGACCTTAATAATGCGAGAAAGAAGTTGCAGAAGCAGGGCAAGATTGCTAGATATGTGCTCATGAACAGTAATACATTCCAGTATCTGCTTGACAATGCACAGATAAGAAACTCAATCCTTGCACAGAACCTTACAGCAACTATTGAGGTTGATGACGATACTGTTGTTTCAGTAGTGCAGAAGAGAACAAAGCTCACTATTGTGCTTTACGATAAGATGTACATTGATGATGATGGCAAGGAACAGTACTTCTACCCAGACAACAAGGTTACGCTTCTTCCAGAAGGTAATCTTGGTAATACATGGTTTGGCACTACACCAGAAGAAAGAACAGCAAGACAGGTAGCAGATGTAGATGTAACAGTATACGGAACAGGTATTACAGTTGCCACAAAGACAGAGTACGGACCACCTATGAAGATGTCGACATTTGCATCCGAGGTTGTTCTTCCATCATACGAGAATATGGATAGCACATTCGTATATGAGGTTCATAGCGAAGAGTAGGGGGTGCAACTATGATATATCCATATATAGTAATTCATAACGGTAAATGGTATAACGCAGGCGAAGAAGTTCCAGAAAACAACAATTCTGGAGCTTCTTTTGATTATAGCAAGACAACCATTAATCGTATGTCTACATCTGATTTACAGGCTTTTGCCGCAGAACAAGGTATAGACAACGCAGAAGAACTTACAGGATCAGAGTTAAAAAAACTGTTAATTGAGAAATTAGGGTTATAGGAGCTGAAATTATGGAATACACCACATTAGAGCAAGTCAAAATCAGACTTAAACAATTTCACATTGATACAGTCACAAATGATGATGATACAACATCTGCTGTGGTAGTGTTCGATAACAAAGAAGATAATCCAATTATTGAACAGCTTATTAAGCAGGCTGCAGAAGATGTAAAAGCAAGGAGAAATTATCCCGACAGCTACACGGATGAAATGATAACAGAGGACTTGAAGAAATTTGAGAGTGTTATTGTTAATCTGGCTGTCTATGACCATTCACAAGCTGGTGAAGCGTTTATGGCAAGCTACAATGAGAATGGTGTAAACAGAACTTGGAGAGATAGAGACAGCTTATTTGTCGGGGTATTTCCTTTTGCTAAAGTGTTATAGAAGATTGTGCGTTATCATTTTGCTGATGTCGGCATTATGATAGCAGGCGGCGCACATTAAGCGGTGGTGGGCGGTGTGCCTATTAATTTTGCAGGAGATATAAAATGAAAGAATTTTTATTACAAACTTATACCATAGTATTACCAATATTACTTGGTTATATAGTTTGGCTTCTGAAACAACAGAAAAAAGATAAGGACGCTAACAGTAAAGGCACAATGTTGCTTTTACGAGTACAGCTTATCGAATACCATGATAAGTACATGAAGCTTGGCGAAATACCCTCATATGCGTATGACAATTTTGTTGAAATGTATAACGCATATCACGCATTGGGTGGCAATGGTATGGTAACCAAAATGTATAACGAAATACAGGAAATTCACTTAAAGAATGGAGGTAAAGACTAATGGATATAACATCAGTATCAACAGTAGTTGCAATCGTTGTAATTACATATCTGATAGGCTTAGGAGCTAAGGCAATTCCACACATTAAGGATAATTTTATTCCTATAATCGTAGGCACTGCGGGCGGTATTTTAGGCATTATAGGTATGTATGTAATACCTGACTTTCCGGCAAATGATATTCTTAATGCAATCGCAGTAGGAATTGTGTCCGGACTATCAAGCACAGGTGTTAATCAGATTTATAAGCAGGTAAAGAACAATGCTTGACATTAATAAACAGGCTATGAAGTATTCACTTCAAGGACAGACAGTAATTATCTACGAAAGAGATGATGACGGCAATATCCTTTATGAGGGATATACCGACACAGAGGGCAACTTCATTCCTTATCTTGATGATGAGGGGAAAAAGATACCCAAAGTCCTTGAAGAAAAAACAGGTTTTTCAGAGCCGGTTGATTTTAAAGCAAACATATCGTTCAGCGGTGGAGAGGCACAGAGCAAGGAATATGGCTTCAATACGGCTGATTTTGACGCTATTTTACTAACAGATAGGAATATGTTATCTATTCAAAAGGGCGACCTTATATGGCTTGATAGCAAGCCTACATACACATCTGACAGCCTTGTTGATGAAACATCAGCGGACTTCACGATTGTAGGCATTAAGCCAGCATTGTATTCAACTAAGTATATGCTTAAAGCAGTTGTAAAGTAGGTGGTAGATATGAAGTGTCAGACAGACAATGAACAGCTAGTTGGTTCTATCTTTAAAGGAAAGACAGTTCCATCTACGCAAGAGCCAATAAATGAGAGCATAAAGCAAGCTATTTCACAAGCGGTTAAGGAGTGCATTTATGGCAAGACACACAATTAATATATCTCTGTCTAAAAAGTCTATAAATAAGGCTATAGAGCAGCTAAAACGATACGAAAACAGTTTGAACCGAAAATGCAAATTACTTGTTCAGCGATTAGCAGAATTAGGCGACAAAGCGGCAATTATGAGTGTTAGTGAAAGCCCTTTGGGTAGAACAGTAACATTAAGAGTTGACAGAAAGCCTATTCAAGATGGCTACCAAGCCATTTTAATTGCTACAGGTAAAACTGTTGAGGTGGAAGATAGAGAACCGTTTTACACGCTGTTAGCGATTGAATTTGGTGCTGGTATTCACTACAACAGCGGCAATGAAAATCCAAAGGCTAATGATTTCGGCTTGGGTGTAGGAACATACCCGGGGCAAATCCACGCTTTTGAAGATGGATGGTACTACTTAGGCAATGATAATCAATGGCACTACACACACGGCGTTAAAGCTACAATGCCTATGTACAACGCCACAATGGAGATTATTAATCAGTATAAGCAGATAGCAAGAGAGGTGTTTAGTTAATGGCAAATGCAAACGATTGGGCGACAGACCTTGAAAACACAGTCACAGCACTTGTCAAGGCTAAAACCCTAACACAGCTTAAAAAGACATACCCAAAGATAGTTATAACCAATGAGGGAGAAAACAGCGGTCAAGCAGTATTCCCAACAGTATACATTCATTTACTGCCAGCGGTTGAACAAGGACAAACACTTGACGGACAGACAATTAACGCATTGTTAGCGACATTTCAAGTAGATGTTACTACTAACACAAGCAAGTCTGACTGCCGCAAGGTTATGGCGGCAATTACAGATACATTCAAGACAATGAGATTTCAAGGCACACCAATGCCAAAATTTTCAATTAGCAACAAAGTACACAAGAGTACCGCTAGATTCAGACGAATGATAGCAGCAAATGACAGATTATTGTAACAAAGAGCAGAAATGCTCTTATTTTTTTGCAAATTTTTAGGAGGTAGACAAGACAATGGCAAGTACAAGTTATAAAGCTAGAGTTATCTACAAGGAGCATAGCGAAGATGGCTTTGCAGGCTCATATAAGTTAATGGTTGCGGCTAAGTCAATTTCGGCACCGGTATCAGCACCTAACACAGTAGAAAGCACAACATTTGAAGATGATTCACAGACTTTCCTAATGGGTATTAAAACATCTGATGCCAAGACTTACACAGGAAACCTTGAAAAGGCTTATTTGCAGGACTTAATCAAAGCAGAGGGTAAGCAGTTAGACATTATTCAGTTATATGGTTCTGACGGATTAGGTGCGGTTGCTAAGTACGCATTTGTCGGACAGGTAACAGCAACACCTAATGATGTTTCTGGAACAGATAGTGTTCTTGAAATGACAGTAACAGCAGTTCCTAATACTTCACCTATCGAATGCACAGACAAGCTTCAAGTTGTTGAAGGTGCTGGTGGCACATTCACAGTAACAAAGGTGGGGGAATGATAAGCCAATCGACTAAATCAAAGGCTGTGTCGATTGGTGGCACAAACGCCAAAACAGCCGACTACACATCATATCTTGATGATGTAACAGAATAATTATTTTAAAAGGTAGGTGCGGCGTAAAATCCGCACCTTTCCCTATATGGTGATAGGGCGGGAAAGGGTAAAAATTATGATGAATATTAATGTAAATAAAAAAGAATACAAAGTTGAGTTCTCTTTTGGTGCAGCAGAGTGCAAGGAAATAGTACAGAAGATGTTTTCTGTCGTCAATGGTTCTTACTTACTTGCACAGACAGATAAGAATGTTGCACAGGCTTCTTTTGATGGACTGGCAAATATGACAGCAGATGTGCCGGAGATTTGCATTTTAGCCATTTATGCAGGCTGTATTGACAACAATCCTGTAACTATGGACGAAGCAAAGAAACTCACTAGAGCATATATCACAGAAAAGAGAAAGACGGATAAAAGTTACGGATACAGAACATTATTTGAAGAAATCAAGAAAGCGATGGAAGATGATGGTTTTTTCGAGTTGAGCGGAATAACGAAGATGTTAGAGGAAATGGCAAACAATGTGGAAGAAGCGGCAAAGGAACAGAAAAAGCTAACAGTAGTTCCGCAAGACCACAAGAAAAAGCAGACTTCCACAAAATAATCTGGGAAGAATACTTTGTTCTAGCCAGTTCACTAGGCGTTAGTTATTCAGACTTTCTAAAAATGACACCTACGAAATTATTGCTATATGCAAAAGGTAAAAAGATTGATAGACAAAATCGAGACGCAGAAATGTATAACTGGTTTCTTGTCTATGCAATACCGGCTATTTCTTGCGGCATAGGTGCGGCATTCAGTAAAGATACTCACATTGAATATCCTAAGCAGGCTATTTTATCAGAAAAAACAGAAGAAAGAGAAGAAGATACCTACGATAAAGAGTTACAGCGAATGTTACTCAATGAACAAAAATGGGCGGCACAAGCTGAAAAGAGAGGATTACCGCCAACAATCCTATAAAGGGGGTTAAAGCGTGGAATTAGACAGTTTAGAAGTCAAAATTACCGGTACTGCCACAAAAGCTATCAATTCTGTTGATAAACTGATAAATCAGCTTACAAGGCTGTCAACATCACTTGCAACCGTGAACGGCTCATCACTTAGTAGCCTTGCAACTGGTGTTAGTCAGTTAGGCTCTGCTATGCAGAATATGAACGCAGGAACAGCAGATTTTACAAGACTTGCTAAGAACATAACAAAGATAGGTTCTGTTGATTCAGTTGCACTAACCAACACAGCTACATCGCTTCAAGCTGTCACAAAGGCAGTTGCGAGCATATCAGCTATACCGCAGAACGCAACACAGGTCACAGAATTTGCGAAGTCACTTGGCAAGCTAGGCAGTAAAAGTATTGAAAATGCCGTTGTAAACATTCCGAAGCTGGGTAATGCTTTAAACGGCTTAATGACAACGCTATCAAGAGCACCAACAGTAAGTCAGAATGTTATTCAGATGACTAACGCATTGGCTAATTTAGCAAGCCAAGGTAGCAAGGTGGGTACTTCTTCAAACTCACTCCAAAAGTCGCTGTATGGCGTTTCTACAAGTGCTAGGACAGCAAGTAAAAGCAGTTGGAACTTGGCAAGTGCAATAGGCAAGTTTTATGCCACTTATTTTATGGTAATTCGTGGCAGTAAGAAACTTATAGAAGCTATTAAGTCAACAACAGATTACATTGAAGCATTCAACTATCAAGCGGTAGCGTTTGGCAAGATTGGTTCGGAGTGGGATAAGGATTACGAAAAGTACGGATATGATAATGCAACAGCATATGCAGAAAGTTTTCAGAACAGAGTAAATGATACTTTTGGAAAGTTATCTGGCTTAAAAGTTAATGTTCAAGGCGGCTTGCTTGAAGAAAGCGGAGCAAAGAACTTAGGACTTAACATACAAGAGATAACACAGTATGCTTCACAGTTAGCTTCTGTCACTAACTCACTAGGGCAGACAGGTGAAGCAACAACAGCGATAACAAAGTCAATGACAATGCTTGCAGGCGATATAAGTTCACTTTTTAATGTGGATTATTCACAAGTCGCACAGAACTTGCAAAGCGGCTTAATCGGTCAATCAAGGGCATTGTACCGCTATGGTATTGATATAACTAATGCTACATTGGCAACATACGCTTATAACTTAGGCATTTCCAAGTCTGTATCAGAAATGACGCAGATGGAAAAACAGCAATTAAGAGTATTGGCTATACTAGACCAATCAAAAGTATCGTGGGGGGATTTAGCCAATACAATCAACTCGCCAAGTAACATGTTACGCCAGTTCAGCAACAATATGAAAGAAGTCGGAATGGTAGCAGGACAGCTATTTATCCCAATTCTCTCAAAGGTTATGCCAGTTGTAAACGGCGTTACTATTGCAATCAAGCGACTTCTAGTGAACCTTGCAAGCCTTATGGGCGTTAAGATTGACTTTGAAAGCTTCGGACAAAGCGGTTACAAAGATACTTCTGACGGATTAGAAGATATTTCAGACGGATACCAAAATGTAGCGGATTCAGCAAAGAAAGCTACGCTATCCCTTATGGGATTTGATGAAATCAATAAATTACAAGATGATACAAGCTCAAGCAAGGGTTCAAGCGGTGGCGGCGGTAGCAGTATTGATTTGACAGATGATATTACTAAGGCGGCTGCTGAATATGAAGCGGCTTGGAATAAAGCATTTGCCAATATGGAAAATTCGGCTGTTGCTTGGGCTGATAAGATAGAGAAAGCACTTGAACCTGTTAGGAAGATATTTAAAGACTTTGCAATCGGGGATTTTTATGCAGCAGGACAAGATACATCTAACCTTGTGGCAGGAATTTTTAATTGGTTTGCAAAGGCTATAGATGATGTTCCTTGGTATACAATCGGACATAATGTAGGGGAGTATTTAGCTGGACTTAATTGGGTTGAAATATTTTCAAGCCTTGGCAATGTGTTATGGCAAGCCATTAAAGCAGTTATCGAATTATGGAGTGGTTCATTTACGGCAGCACCAATTGAAACGACCTTAATAACGGCTATAGCGGCATTGAAATTTACAGGCTTAGGAAGCGTTTTGAAAAAGAAACTTGTTACAGTAATAGGAACAAGTATTAAAGGTGCTTTAAAATCATTCGGAACAGGCAGTATAATATCAGGAATAGGTGGATTACTTACAACAGATATAGGCACTATTATAGGAGCAGGAACAGCAACAGAAATAGGCTTAACTATAGGTGCAGGAATAGTAGGCGGAATAGTAGCTGCTATTGCTGGATTTAATTTAGGTAATTGGCTCAACGAAAAATTAACAGGCGAGAAAATAGATATGTCAATGTTCGACCAATTAGCATATCTTATAAAAGCACCATTTGAAGATTTACCTAGCTTTATTGACGGAGTGATAGAAACTATCACATTCGGGCATAAAGATGATATAGCAAATTGGTGGACTACAAGTGTTGCACCGTGGTTTACTAAGGAGAAATGGGGAGAACTGGGAGACAACATAAAAACATCTTTAAGCGAAAAATGGAACAGTTTTTCAGATTGGTGGAGCAATACAGCTATTGTAGGTTGGTGGAATAATAATGTTGCACCATGGTTTGAAAAAGAAACATGGGTTGACGCTGTTGATGGAATGAAATTAGGAATACAAGAAAAGTGGGACTCAATCGTTGGTTGGTGGAATAGTCTCGCAATTGTTTCTTGGTGGAATAATGATGTTAAACCGTGGTTTACTAAGGAAAAATGGGAAAACTTGGCTGACGGAATTAAAAAAGGCATTCAAGGGAAGTGGGATGATGTTGTAGATTGGTGGGATAGCAAACCAGCACTTCAACGCATTTCTGTGGCTATCGAAGATTTTAAAACCAAGATACAAAACGCTTGGAACAGCTTTAAGCGGTGGTGGGATGATTTAGGACTTGAATTTCCACACATTGACACACCGCACTTTAAGATTGATGGCGAATTTAGCCTTGCACCACCTAAAGTGCCAAAGGTTAGTATTGATTGGTATGCAAACGGTGGATTCCCAGGTAAAGGACAATTATTTGTCGCAAACGAAGTAGGACCCGAAATGGTTGGTACTATGGACGGAAGAACGGCGGTAGCCAATCAACAGGAAATTACACAAGGTATTGCTAATGCAGTTTATCCAGCAGTTTACAATGCAGTTGTAGCGGCTATGTCAGAAGCTAACAACAATGTAAACATAACATTACAAGGTGACGCAGATAAGCTATTTACAATGGTACAAGATAAAGCCAATAACTATACCAATATGACAGGGCAAGCGGCTTTTCCATATTGATAAGATAAATGTATTGTGTTATTCTTTTGCTATATAAAAAGCAAAGGGGTAATGCAATATGGGAGATAAAAAACAGAAAAAGAAAGACAGTAAACTTAGCATAGTGGCAGCGGTTATGGCACTTTTTACTTTTACAATTCCAGTAGCACTTATATTAGCTGTTGTGGATTTGATTAAAAGCAAAGGAAATAGGTCGCAAAGGCATTTAGGCTCTTATTTTGCAATTATATTTTCGATATTAATGTTGATAGTAGTAATTGACAGAAATGGAAATAATAACAATGCAGACGGCATAAATGTCACTAAACAAGCCACTACAACAGAACAGAACACAGATACAGTTACATATGATAATACAACGCTCAAATACCTTAAGCACGAAGTAATGACAGATAACAATGGAAGAAAGGTTGTTGTTGTCTATTTTGACTTTGCAAACAATTCAAAAGATAACACAGCTTTTGCGTATAATTATGATGTTACATGCTTCCAAAATGGCAAAGAACTTGACTATCCGCTAGTTAGTTTTGACATTGACGAATACAATAATATTGCAAGAGAATTACAGACAGGTGCAAATATTACGGTTGCAAGAATATACATACTGGAAGATAAGAGCAATGTTGATTTAGAAGTTACACCGTTAGGCGGTAATAAAAAACTTATGAAATTAACATTAGAATTGCAATAGGGGAAATGCATATGTCAGTGAAAAAAGATTTAAACGAAATGTTAGAAGCAATAGGAGTGAAGAAGAAGCAACAGCCACAAATTCAACGCCCACTAAATCCTAACTTTAAAGGAGTGTACAGAGCGACAGAAAACGGCTTAGTTGAAGTATATTGTCCAAGATGTAACAGTTGTGACTGTTCTCACACGCAGATTACAACAACTGTACCGCAGAAATCCAAAACAAGATATACTGTTAATTTGAACCCTTTAAGACCATTTACTTTGGTTAATAAGAAAGAAAAGGTTAAACAGCAAGGCGGAACTTATTCACAGTATAGATTTGTATGTAACAGATGTGGACTGATTTTTTGGTAAATAAAAAGGCTGTCAGTCCGACAGCTGACAGCCAAAAGTAACAATACCACTTAAACAAGCGGTATAGATATTATATAACACTAATCAAATTAATGCAATAGAAATATTAAGGAATGTATCAGAAATGGTGCATTCCTTTTTTAATGCCTTGAAAGGGGTGGTTTGATTGATTGACGCAGTTGTGATTGAGGGGGTTAGATTCCCAGTGGCTTATAACGGCTACACATATAGTAGGAATAAGATATGGTCTAAGAATACAGGCAGAAACGACTACGGAGAAATGGTAGGCACCATCGTAGCACTTAAGGATAAGATAGAACTTCAATTACCGCCACTTACTGGAGAACAGGCACTATTGCTTGATAATGTTGTAAGCGACATAGATAACCCTTACCTAACAGCACAGGTCCTGTTCTTGGGTGGCACACAAAAGGAAATGACAATATACACAGGAGATGTGATATATCCGTATCTTACAAGAGCAAAGAATGAAGACGGACTTATAGTCGGAGCAAAACTAAGTTTGATTCAGAAATAAAGGAGAGTTCCACATGAAACTTAAAACAAGTGAATTAGTAGACAGATTTCAGAACTTAAGTAATATATCGCATGACAAGACTACAGGTAGAATTGCTATGGCTGTTATGTGCAATATTAAGGCATTAGAAGAACTGTATAAGACAACACTACAGATCATAGAAGATACTAAGATTAAGTATGCAGATAAGGACGATAAAGGTAATCCAGTTATCAATGATAATCAGTATCAGATTACACCAGAGAACTTAAAGAAGTTACAGGAAGAGCTACAAGAAATCAATAAGCAGGAGATTGAAGTACCTGACATGACAATGCTTCCTATGGACGCATTCGATAAATGCGAAGAAATTACACCAGCTAAATTATACTCAATCGAGTTTATGATAAGTCATTAATTAATCAATAAAGGCGGTGTAGAATGAAGATATTAGACACAGCTATAACGGAAATTGTTAAGGGAAATAGTGCAAGATACTATTCTAAGTATGTCGTTGATGGAAAAGAACATACTGAAACGCTTAACAATTTCAAGTTTCAAAACATGATAAATCCCAATAATGAAATTACGATAGGTAACACTTGCAGTAGCAGTGTTACCTTTTCTATTTATATGCCAACAATAAGCCTTGAAAATAAGGAGATTACTATATTTGAGGGCGTTAAGGTTGACGCAGAAATTAACTATATTAAGTTGGGAAAATTCACAGTTACTAAGCAGACAAGTGACGGAGAATACACAAGCTATGAAGCATACGACAGAATGTATAAGGCTGATATGCCTTATTTCTCGGATATGGCATTTCCTAGCACTGACAAAGCTATTCTTAATGAGATATGCGGCAAGTTAGGTATATCTTTAGCAACTAGCATAACAAACACACATACAATTACAGATAAGCCACAGGGATATACCTACAGAGAAATTATTGGCTATATGGCTGTGTTGCAAGGCTGTAATGCGGTTATTAATGCTGACGGCAACCTTGAATTAAGGTGGTACAAGGATAGCGGTTATGTACTTGACGGACATAAGTATTATCAGCAAGGCGTTACCTTTACAACATCTAAGGATTTCATAATACAAAAACTGACTTGCAACAATACCAAGAGTGGTTCCACAGAACAAAGTAAGATTACTTCTGGTGACGGAGCGACAGGGCTTAGTTTTGCCAATCCGTTTATGACGCAGGCAATTCTTGACGAAGTCTATAAAAAGATAGGCGGTTTTCAGTTTAGACCGCTTACAGTTAAGTTTGTCGGCGATTATCGATTAGAGGTCGGCGACATTATAACTGTCAATAAGGGTGGCGTTGATTATAAAGTGCCTATAATGCAGATTACGCACGAATGTGACGGCGGACTTATGGACACTGTCACTTCTATAGGCAAATCTGACACAGAGAATACAAGTGTTGCTTCTGGTCCGATAACTAAGCAAATGGAGCGATACTATGCCGACTTAATCCTTGTAAACAAAGCACTTATTAATAAGTTGTCTGTTGATGAAGCTGATATAAGATATGCTTCTATCGAAAACCTAAAGGCTGTTAATGCTGATATTGAAAATCTTAAAACAAATAAGCTAGATGCAACATATGCAGAGATTATTAATGCCAATGTGGAAAGCCTGAAGGCGGCTAATGCTGATATCGCGCAGTTGAAAGCCAATTCATTAACAGCAGATATAGCAGATTTAAAATATGCACAAATTGATTTTGCAAATGTAAAAGGGCAGGTTGTTACAACCTCACTTATTAAAGATGGTGCGGTAACTAACGAAAAGGTACAAAGCCTTTCTGCTAATAAACTGACAGCTGGTACTATTGACGCTAGTAAGATTACAGTTACTAACCTTAACGCTGATAACATCACAGTAGGTACAATCAATGGTAAGCGTATCGGAACAGGTTCTTTATCCTTAGATAAGTTAGCCGAAGAAGTACCAACCAAGGAATACTTAGATAGAGTACAAGAAGATTTACAAGGTCAGATTGACGGAAACATTGAGACGTTCACTAAGACAGAAATACCAACACTCAATAATGAGCCAGCTATTAATTGGACGGATAATGCCACAAGAAAAAAACATATAGGCGATATCTGCTATGTAGTTAATCCAGCTTCAAGCGCAGACGGATATTCATACAGATTTGCTAACACTGGCACAGAACAAGCACCTGTATATGAATGGGTATTAATTAAGGATAGTGATGTCACTAAGGCACTACAAGACATTATCAACATCAATGGCGAGATTACAGGCATTAAGAAGTTTGATGAAACAGTTTCTTCTTGGCAGACGAATACTAATAGTGAATTATCCAGCCTCAAGACACGAACAACAAGCCTTGAAACCGACATGGGAAACAAGGTTGATACTACGACATTTAATGAAGTTAAGCAGACTGTTGATGAAAACAGTAGTAACATAACTAAAATGACTGAAACGCTTTCTGAAAAAGCTGATAGCAGTACAGTTACAACCTTGAGCAACACTGTTAATAGTATTAAGCAGACAACAGAAAGCAATACATCAAGCATTTCAAATCTTACGAGTGCAGTTGAGAAAAAAGCTAACCAAGATGAAGTTACAACCATATCTAATAAGTTGACAACTGTTGAGCAGAACTTAAATGGCTTGGCAGTTGATGTCACAAATCAATACCAATATATTGATAATCAGCTTAATGGCAATCATAAGATATACGAAATTGCACATGCACCTACTAAAGATAATTATCCAGCTAATGAATGGAGCATACAGGTATATCCAAGTGATGATATGTACCCTAGCGACAACACATGGGAGTACACAGAAGATGAGTATGAGAAGTATGTTGGAACTATTGCATACTGGAAAGACCAACAGAGAGCATGGCGATTTATAAGAAAATCTGACGGTTCGCATGATTGGGTCGAAATTAGTGCAACTGAAACAACATATCTTCTTAATCAGAATGCTTCATTAAGAATTGATGTAGACAATATTAGTACAAGCCTATCTTTGCTTACAACTAATGTACAGAATAATTACAGTACAACAGTACAGATGAACAATGTTATTACACAGGCGGTTAGTGCGGAAAGTAATAGTATTAAGAGTGAAATATCCGCAACCTATGCGACAAAGGACGCTCTTGCAGGCTATAGTACTACAGAAGCTATGAATAACGCTATAACGCAAGCAATAACTAAAGAAAGCAATAGTATCAAACTGGAAGTCTCTAACAATTACGCAACTAAGAAGAGCCTTGAAAGCTATGCCACAACTGATAGCCTTAAAAGCTATGCTACAGTAGCAAGCCTTGACCTATATATCAAGAAAGACCCAACAAGCGGAGAACTTAAGAGCGCAATAGAAGCTATTGCAGACGACATTACACTTAAAGCTAAAGGCACAATTAATATTAATGGTAATAAATCTGTTAATATCAATGGTAATCTGTTCACGCTTACATCTACTAATACTACTATTTCAGCAGATGGTTCAATAGACTGTAAGAAGCTAAAAGCTGTTAATGCAGACTTAGAAGGAACTTTTAAAAATGTAAGTACAACCTCAGATGGTATTACAATGACAACTACTATTATTGGTGGTGAATACCTTATGAAAAGCAACGCAGGTGCATACTTGCAGATACAAGGGCATGTAATGCAGATGTCTGATGATACAGGCAGTACTATTGCATGGCAATTAGGGAGAACCAATGTTAATTTCAATGTCGAAACATACCTAAATAGCAAAACATATATAAACACCTATGATGATTTAGAAATATATCATCCTTCACTTAAAAGCTATATGCAACCAGCTTTATCCAGAACTAATCCAATAACCTTTGAATGGACGGGTTCTGCATTACGGGTTTGGGTAGATAATGTTCATGTAGGAACATTATTTGAATAATAATATAAATCCGTACAGCGGTAGAAAGGAAAACAATATGTTAAGTATAACAAAGACAACTAATTTAAGCGGAACATCAGTAATTAACGGTCAGTCAGCAATGACAATGTATGCGGCTGTACCAGAGACCGGCTCATTGACAATTAGTCAGACAATCACTAACAAGGAATTGTACCTTGCAAATCAGACACAATGCGATAATGATTATGAGAATTTCAAACTGGAAGTCAACAAGCTGTTAAAGAACGAACAACAGACAATTGATTCAGATACAACAAATATAACAGGAACAGTAACAGAGTAAATCATCAGAGAGTGTGGGTTTAAACCTACACTCTTGTTTTTAGGAGGTAAATTATGAGCTTAACAGGATTTCTTTCATACAGCCGTGTAAATTGGCAGCAATCGCCAAGTAAAAGCACTCCGCTTAGCGCGACAAACTTAAATATAATGGACGCAGGAATTAAGAATAACAACGACATGATTAGTAATCTTCGTGATGAAGTTACACAATTAAACAACAATTTAAACCGCAGAACACGAATTAACATCACGAATAACTTATCTAATCTTTCTAAAGCAGTTGCAGAACAAAATCTTGAAAAATATGGATATTCAATTGGCGATTATTTCATAGGCGCAAGCGGCTATAAATACATATTGGCAGATATGGACACATATTATGCCGGATATGACAATAATGCAGTTGTGTCAAAACATCATGTAGGAATACTAATCGATACTAAGCAAAAATCTAACTATCAAGAAAGCGGCACTGTAACATCTTATGTCGATTCAACATTGCATTCTTTTTTAACAACTACTGTTTTAGATAAAGTAAAGTCTGATTTCACTACTTTATTTGGAAATTGGAACAACCATTTATTAGCACACGGTTTGCTTAATAATGCTATCGGAGGTTGGGGAGCACCCCCTTGGATTTCGATTAACTATATTGAAGCATTAACAGAGGTGCAAATATTTGGTAGTCGTATTTTTGGGGCTGATGGATTTCAAACAGGCGCAAGTTGTAAAAAACTGACGGTATTTGATAAATTCAAATACAATCAAATCTTAAAAAACATATCGCTTTGGCTTCGTTCACTTACGTCCAATTCGTCTGCGTGCCTTGCGGACCTATACGGCGATGCGAGTACTAATAGCGTGAACAATCCTAACTGGGTTGTGGCACTTATCTTATTTTATTAAACTAAACAACAATATATATTGTTGTTTAGTTGCGAAATGAGAATAAGACATAAGGTATTGACAAAAGTTACAGAAGAAGATGCAAGGCATTTTCTTATCGAACATAACGAACTATAAAAAGCAATTCGTAAGGTTGGCAGTGCCACATAACATTAACAATATAATATTTGCAATCAAGCACCTTAGTGGAAACACTGGGGTGCTTTTTTGATACACATTTTTCTAGGTTTAGGAGGTAATTTATGAGTAAATTATTCGGAATTGACACATCAAGATGGCAGGGAGATTTTGATTTCAAAAGTGCAAAGGATAATGAGGGCGTAGATTTTGCAATCGTCAAGGCAGGCGGTGCTGATGATGGCTTATACGAAGATAGAGAGTTTGAGAACAGCTATAACAAGTTGGAAAGTGCAGGGATTCACAAGGGAGCCTATTTCTTTGGTAACGCATTAAGCGATAATGAAGCTGTAAATGAAGCTAGGTACTTTGCACAGCTATTAGCAGGCAAATCATTCTGTTATCCGGTATTCTATGATGTTGAAGCAGGCATGGTTACTGGCAATGACCTTACAGACATCATTATGGCATTCCTTGATGAAATGAGAAACGCAGGATACAAGAATGTCGGCTTATACTCATATGAGAATTGTATTAACAATTATGTAGACATTTCAAGAGTAAAAGAAGCTGGTTATGCCGTTTGGGTTGCAAGATATTCAGATATAGAGCCAAGAATCGCTGTTGATTATGATATGTGGCAGTTCGGTGGAAGTGTTAATTATCTTAGAGACACACAGATTAACGGACAGACAGTAGACCAGAACTACTGCTATACTGATTATTGCACAGACCATGTCGTTGAAAAAATCACAGTGCCAGACTATGAGCCGGTACCAGATACTAAATACCATAAAGGTGATACAGTTAAGGTTATTAACGCTATCCAGTACGATAATGGCGAGCCATTCAGCACTTACTATGATGAGTACAGCGTTTTATCGGCTAGTGGCAGAAGAGTTGTTATCGGCGTTGACGGCGTAACCACTGCCGCTATTGATGAAGATAACATCAGCCTTGTTAAGTGCATTTATGACAATGACAATGATATCAACACAGATACAGTAAGTCGTGGCGACGGCAAGAAAGTCAGAGTGCTTGATAACATTGATTATGACGGTGCAAGATTTGCGGTATATTATGATGAATATGATGTGATTGAAGAAAGTGGAGACAGAGTTGTTATAGGTATCGGCACAACAATCACAGCCGCAGTAAATATTGCTAACCTTGAATTTATTGGCGGTTCTGATGATACACCTACAGATATCCCATTCAGTGCAGATATTGAAGAGGGCAACACAGTAAGATTTGTCGGAAACACAGATTATGACGGCACAGCTATTAAGGCTTGGTTTGATGAATACACAGTATCAGAAAGAAGCGGAGACAGAGTTGTGCTTGTACATGACGGAGAGTTATTCGCAGCGGTCAATGTAGCTGACTGTGAATTAGTCTAATTTTAATAAAATACCGGGAGCGTAAATACTCCCGGTAAATTCTTTTAGTTATTCAAATCTATCATAACAGCTATAACAGCAGGAATAGTTGTTATAGTACCGTTAGAATTTTTAGATTCCATTCCACCCTCAAGGAGTGTTCCGTACATTGTCACATTGTCGCCAACAAGCAAATTATAATCAAAATCATCTCTATAATATGTCAAAACAACAATATCATCATTATTGCCATTAACTGCTAAATAATAGCAAGCTACATACTCGCTAGATTCTTCACCAGTATGTGTGTTGCCGTTCCTATCCTCAACTTCTCCATCATATTTTAATTCCGCTACAATATCGCCAGTCAGCTTAAATTCTTTATCAATATACTTATTAGGTGTACGCTTGAGCATTTCAACAGTTATATCATCGGGATATATACTCTTGTCTCTTGACAGCAATGTTTCTTGTTCTGTCTGGACTTCGTTGGTACTCTCAATATTACTATCAGAAGCACTGTTCTGACACGCTACAAGGCTCAATAAGCACATAACAAGCATAATGCTTACAATTCTATTTTTCATAGGCAAATCCCCCTAAATTTAATTTTACTAATTATATCACAATATACATAATTTGTCGAATGCTGTCGAAACTTGCGATATCTTTAAGTTGATTTTTACATTATCAGTATTTATAATAATAATTGTCCGAGAGAGTTCGGACGAAATCTTCAAGTTTCGGCTAGACAGTGCCGTTTGATTGGCGTTGGCGGTACTGTCGCTGAAATTGTTAATCTACTGGGGTAGGTTGACATGAAAGAACAGATGTTCTATAATAGCGCTATCGCTACCGGTGTTAAATCGTGCATAAGGGGGATATATGGAGAATGAGGAATATAAACAAAAGATTATCGGATTAATAGAAAAAATAGAAAATACATGGATATTAGAACAAATATATAGATTTATCCGTAACATGACAAAAGAGAGGGAATAACCCTCTCTTTTTTATTTGTCGTCTAACAATTTCTTTGCGATAGCTTCCAAACATTCCCAATCTTTAGGTTCAAGTCTTGCCAATGCACTAACAAGCTTCTTCTCAAAGCTGTCATCGTTCAATTCCATAACTTCATTAACAAAAGCACCAATCTCTTGTTCTCTTGTTCTTGATTTGAACATTTTCCCATCGCCAGTTCGCAGCCATTCTTCATTGACATTAAATTCTCTGCAAATAGAAAGAATAACAGCGTCTGTTGGATTTCTTAAACCAGTTTCGTAATTCGTAACAGTATTTCCTTTAACACCGATTCTTTCTCCGAATTCAACTTGGGTTAAGCTATATTCTTTTCTTATCTGTTTTATTCGATTTTTCATTTCAAGCCTCCTTTCAAGATAATTATAACAAAAAAACTCACAAAGTCAATATTTACTATTGCATTATAACTCTCTATGTGATATATTAAACTCACAAAGTCAAATAGAAAGGAGATGAGAACAAAGAATGAAAAAGTTAAGACTTTGTGACATAGCATTAATAACGTCAATAATCGCTGTTATTATTGCGATATTGAACATTTCATTTACGATACTTGACATATTATTTTGATTATTAAATCAGACAAACTGATTATTATTGCAATAATTGAAATCGCAAGTGAAATTTTTGAGTATTTACTAGAAGAAACAGCATTTTTATTAGCGGTATCTGCTAATGATTGAGCGGATTTAGCAGTATCTTGTGCTGATTGAGCCAGTTTTTCTAAAGCAGGAACAGTATTTTTTAAATATTCTGACTGACTTTCCATTAATTCATATGGCGATTTGCCTTTTTCATATTTAGGCATTTCTACATTCGGAACTGCTGGTTTGATAAACATATCGTCTAAGTTTGGATAATTTGGAACATATTGCATAGTAGTACTCCTTTGTTTTTTAAAACACATTATATCACAGAAAGGAAGTGAATTGAATGAGCGAAAAGGAAAAGGAAATTATTAAGAAGTTATCTGATACAATACCAAAACTTGATGATAGCAAGAAAAATTACATTCTTGGTGTCGCAGAGGGCATGGCAATGGTAAGAGAGTCAGAGAAATCTGATAGAAAGGAGTAAGAGTTGGAAAGATTAATTAAGGAATTAATCGCAGTTGAGAAAAAGAGAAATTTCTTGCTTGTAGAATTAAATGAGAACTTAAAAAAACTGACAAGCAAGGAAGATAAGCATTATGAGTACGAAACTGGCAAATCAGCGCTTATTAATTGCTAATTAAGAAACGATAAGAAGCAGAATTTTTGATATTGATGCAATAGAAAAGTGATGGTAGCGGTAAATAGTTGCAAATCTCTTATAATGTAGTATTCATTGGTTCTTCAAAGCAGGAGTGGTGTCCTGTTTGTATCGAGTGTGAATTACCTACCGATTGGCAGTTTTGTCTTTAGCATATTTATTTAATTCTATTGATATAGAAATAAGAGTATACAGGGTGCAGAAGTCTAAACTGCAGAAGTATGAGCCGACCACTGATATACACAATGCTATGACAGTATCCATACAATCTCCTTTCGGAAAGTGTCTACCATCACTTCTCTATTGTATCAATAAATATAAAGTTCTACAAGTTACAGCAGATAGGAATGAGTGGAATTGCTTAAACGCACCTTGAAAGGTCAAAAATATATCACACAAATACAAAAGGAAAGGAATGTGTTTATGGAAGATTTGCAGATTTTTAGCAATTCAGAGTTTGGAGAAATCCGAACCATTACTAAAGATAATGAACCTTGGTTTGTTGCGAAAGATATATCGGATAAATTGGGATATGCGCAAACAAGCAACATGATGAAGCGCATTGATACAGAAGATTCTATATCATCCATTTTGGATGGTATGAATATGAAGTCAATTTTAATCAACGAGAGCGGTTTATATTCTGCAATTATTGGAAGCAAACTTGAATCTGCCAAGAGATTTAAACACTGGGTTACATCAGAAGTTCTTCCGTCAATCAGAAAGAACGGCGGTTACATAGCAGGACAGGAAACATTATCTGATGATGAACTGTTATCTAAGGCACTTCTTGTAGCACATAACAAGATAGCTGAAAGAGACAGGATAATTGAGCAGAAGCAGACAAGAATTGAACAGATGAAGCCTAAAGAGATTTTTGCAGACGCAGTAGCGACAAGCCATACATCAATCCTTGTCGGAGATTTAGCAAAACTGATTTGCCAGAATGGCGTGCAGATAGGTCAGAAGCGGTTATTTGTATGGTTGAGAGATAAGGGTTATCTGATTAAGAGTGGCAGTTCTTACAACATGCCGACGCAAAGGTACATCGAACAGGGGTTATTTGAAATCAAGGAAAGCAACCTTGTTAATCCAGACGGAAGCGTAAGAATTACACGCACGCCAAAGGTAACAGGCAAAGGGCAGGTTTACTTCGTCAATAAATTCTTGAAAGGAGATAACAGTGTTTCCATTTGATGATTCATTAACCACTGATGAAATGCAAGACATTACAAGGCACGAAAGTGAGAGAGTTGTCGCTGTTACAGGCGGTAAAGTTAGTGACATAGGCTTAATTAATGAAATTTGCATGGATTTATATGCGCAGGTAGAACGCGAAGTCGGGTGTCGTTTTAGCTGTATTAAGCGTAATGATTTAGCAGATATACATGAATTTATTGATTCTTACGAACTGCCATTGTGCTTAATGAAAAGGATAAAAGAGTATGAAAGAAAAGATAATTAACATATTCGCAACACTGGCAGGAATTAGCCTTATAGCGTTGATTCTAAGACCAGTACAGCCGCAAGCTAAGATTAATCAGCAGAGTGCAGTGTTAAGTGAATGCTATAACTCACATGCTGATTATAAGGTTGAAACTGGAGAGATAAGTGTTGATGAATATGAGTTGTCGCTTATGGCACATTTACTGATGGGCGAATGTGGAGCAACATGTAACGATGATGAAATGCTATATCTTGCAGGAGCTGTTGTTTTGAATCGGGTACAAAGTGAGTATTTCCCTGACAGCATTGAAGAAGTTATATATCAGTCAAAGCAATATCAATGTACAGAACTTAAAAACAGTGGATTCTATAAAGAACCAACAGAAAGGTGCTGGAGAATAGCAGAAGAATTATTAATAAGCGGATATGACATACCTAGTAATGTGTTATATCAAGCTGAATTTAAGCAAGGTAGCGGAGTTTATAAGAAAGTGCAGAACATGTACTTTTGTTACAGGTAAGGAGTGTTTATGGAAACAAGGATAAGAGAAGAACTATTCAACTTAGGCATTCACTCTAACAGAAAGGGTTATGTATACATTGTTGATATTATGAGCAACCTTGATTCTGCATTAGCAATAGGTGACGCAGTTAAGAAAGTTGCCGAAAAATACAGCAAAAGCAAGGATTCTATCGGAAGTGCGGTAAGAAATGCTATTAAGACAGCAAATCATAGCCTTGAGGCATGGAAGAATTATGACTGTCTCACAGCAAGAGGTTTTATCGCAACGATGTATTACAGATGTAAGGAGAATGCCAATGAGTAGTATAAAGAGAATTATTAAGCTGAACAGGAACAGACAAAGAGCTATAAGAGAAAAGGATTTCAGAAAGTTCTATATTTTCAGCTGCAAGATTCATCAGATTGAAGCAACAGAGAGAGTACCAATAGGAAGTTACATATTAAAGTAAAGTAAGGAGAAAAAGAAATGGAAAATGCAATTAATAACAACAATATCACATTAGCAGGGGTAGTTGAGAGAGAACCGATATTCTCGCACGAAGTGTTCGGAGAGGGGTATTACATATTCATGCTCAAGTGTTCAAGGACAAGTGGCAACAAAGATGTGTTACCAGTAATGATATCAGACAGACTTACTGATATTAATGAAATCAGGGTAGGACAGGTTGCCACAGTTTTAGGGCAGATACGAAGTTTCAATAAGCATACTGACAATATGAAGAGCAAGCTGATTCTGACAGTATTTGCAAGAGAGTTTGAAGTGTTGGCGCAGGATCCGAAAGAACTACCCGAAGACAATACCAACATGGTCATACTTGACGCTTATATCTGTAAGCCACCTGTATACAGATGTACTCCAAAGGGCAGAGAGATTGCGGATATCTTAGTAGCGGTCAACAGACCATATGGCAAATCAGATTACATTCCATGTATAGCATGGGGAAGAAATGCAAGATTTGCAGGTGGGCTTGAAGTTGGAGAGCACATTCAGATTCAGGGAAGATTTCAGAGCCGTGAGTACACTAAGAAGATAAGCGACAATGAGATTGAGACAAGGGTTGCTTATGAAGTATCAGTAAGCAAGATTGATTACGCAGAGGAGGGCGAAGCTAATGCATAGTGAGATTACAGTTAGAGATTTAGCAAGTATGGCTATTGATGAAGATGTAACATGCCAGATATGGACACCACAATACGGAACAGTATTTAACGGTTCGTTTGAGGAAGCTAAGTATTCAGCCTATGCGGATAGGGAAATTGATAACTTTCAAGTTGAAGATGGCGTATTTGTTATGAATATTTAATAAGGAAAGGATATTGTTTATGAGAGCAACTTTAAAAAGGGTAGTTTTAGAAAACTTTATGTGCTATGCACATGAAGAGTTTGATTTTTATACCATTACAAAGATTATGGCAAAAAACGGAAAAGGAAAGTCCAGTATTGCAACAGCGTATATGTGGTGCCTGTTCAACTGCGACTATGAGCTGAAGGACAATCCGCCGGTCCGCCGGGAAGTGAACGGGGAAACGGTTGATGATATGGATACCGCCGTAACGCTTACTCTGGATGTGGACGGGAAAGAAATTACCATGCGGAAGGTGCAGAAAAGAACATACAGCAAAGATGGCAGCAGCTACAAGGATGATAACAAATATTTCGTCAATGATGTGCCGAAAACATTAAAGGATTTCAATGCATATCTTGGAATCGACATGAACGAATTTAAGATGTGCAGCAACATCAATGCATTTCTGGCAAAGAAGCCTGCGGAAATGCGAGAGTTTCTGTTCTCTTTAACCGATAGTGTTACAGACCTATCTATGGCTGAGAGCAAAGATGAACTTTCAGAGCTGGTAGAGCAGCTTAAAAAGTATTCTGCCGAAGAACTGTCCGCAATGCATAAAGCGACAAAAGCCAGAGTTGCAAAGGAGATCCCGGTTCTTGACGGGCAGATTAAGGAAAAAGAGCGGGATATTCAGATTAAATCTGATACGGACCTGTCGGCGCTTGAACTGGCTAGGAACCAGATTAAGGAGCAGATTGAGAAGAACATCAAGGAGCAGACCGATACGGAAATCCTTATTGCTGAAAGCGATACCGCTACCAGTGACTTGATGGCTTTGAAGTTTAAGCTGTCAGAAATCCAGAATACCGCAAATACTAAAATTGAAGCGCAGAAAGCTGATTTAAACGCAAAAATTTCAGAAAGTCAAAGAAAGTACGATGATGCACATAGAGAAGCCACATCACTGTCCTACACGGTTAAGGAACTGGAATCTTCCATTGCTGGATTGGAAAAAAGCAGGAAAAAACAGGCCGATCTTTGGAAGCAGACGAAGAGCATGGCATTTGATGAAGAAAGACTCGTTTGTAGCTACTGCGGTCAGGAATATCCGGAAGAGAGAAAAGAGCAGATTCGTGCGGATTTCGAGAAAAATAAGAAAGCAGAATTGGAAAGAATCACCAAGGCTGGGTCTTCACTCAAAGAGCAGATTGAGAAGGATGCGGCAGAACTGGAAGATGTGAGGAAAAGGCAGAGAGTTTTGAATGATAGCGCGGTAACAATTTTCAGTGAAATCAAAAAGCTTACAGATGAAAAAGCATCGCTTCCGATTTCGGTCGATGTAAGTGGTGATGCAGAGTACATCGCTGTTCAGAAGCAGATTGAAGAGAAAAAGGAACACCTTGCAAAGCTCAGTTCTACTTCATCAAAGAGATCTGAATTGAAAGCAGAGGAAAACGAGTTTCGTGCGGAACTTTCACGGATTGAATCCATGATTTCAGCAAGCAATACAGAAAAAGACGAACAGCGCCTTGAAGAACTGCGGGAGAAACGTATTGGCCTGGAGCAGTCAAAGGCAGACTCCGAAAAGATTCTGGATCTTCTGGACAAACTGGACAAGGCCAAGAACGAAACCCTGTCAGAGAGTGTAAACAGTCATTTCGGACTTGTTAAGTGGATACTGTTTGAGTATGTGAAGAACGGAAATTATAAGTCCGTATGTGTACCTACGGTTGACGGGAAATCCATTCTTTCTACCATGAGCAACAAGGGGAACAGAATGCTCGGCAAATTGGATATTTGCAGTTCTATCCAGAAAATTAGCGGCATATCAGTACCAATTATTCTTGATGATTCTGAAAGCCTTAGTACGGACAATCAGAAGAAAGTTGCTGAAATGGTAGATAGTCAGTTAATTATGCTGATTGTTAATGACAGTGAGAAATTAGAGATTGTGGAGGGATAATATGAAACTCTATTTTTATAAAATGAATACAGATGAAAGATACGGAAAGGTAGGAAACAAAATATGAGTGTAAAAGGATATAAAGCATTTGACAAAGGCATGAAATGCAGAGACAAGCAGTACGAAGAAAATACAACTTATGAAGAAAATGGAAATGAAATATGTGAAGCTGGTGTAATGCATTTTTGTGAAGAACCATTTGACGTATTGAATTATTATTCACTTGTTGATGAAAATGGTGATATTTCAGATTTTGCAGATGTTGAAGCTGTTGGAGATATTTATAAGAGAGAAGATAAAACAGCAACAAACAAGCTGCACATTGGTGCAAAACTTGGACTCAAAGGGTTCATTAAGGCTTGTGTGGATTTTACTATCGAAAAAACAAGAGTTGAACCAATGAAAGATGATGGAGCTGATAACAGTAGTGGAGATTACGCAAAGATAGGTTCAAGTGGAGATTACGCAAAGATAGGTTCAAGTGGAGATTCCGCAAAGATAGGTTCAAGTGGATATTACGCAAAGATAGGTTCAAGTGGAGATTACGCAAAGATAGGTTCAAGTGGAGA
>ERZ1034691.367-NODE-367-length-36917-cov-5.805084_pt1 | contig 36917 bp, 51 predicted proteins | sample MGYA00520638_ERZ1034691 | MGnify/ENA primary metagenome ERZ1034691 (study PRJEB33766, sample SAMN09781763) | gut metagenome | biome: gut microbiome | host: Homo sapiens | place: Madagascar | study: EMG produced TPA metagenomics assembly of the PRJNA485056 data set... | reverse complement strand
TCCAGATACGGTTTATTGCTGCCATTGTTTGCGTAATAATCACCGAGTTCTGTGAATTTTTGTAATTTTGTTTTTGCCACTGTTACTTCTCCTTTCTGTTCCGTCCGATAATCTGTATAGAACACATCCATATCAACATTTCCACTAATTCCTGAGACTTTTCCCTTACTGGAATACTGCCAGCCTACACCGACATTCGGACGTAATCTTTCCTGTACAGAACCGTTGTCGTTAGCCGGATAACGAGCGATCCAACAATCATACTGCTTCAAAGCATCTGACAGAACGTTATTGTACCAATCAAGATTGCAATAGATGCCAACTTTATAACCGGCTTTTTTAATTCTGGTCAGAAATGCTACTGCAATATTCTCGATAGCCTGTTTCCCAAAGCTTCTCTGTTGACTCCATTCGAGGTCATAGAATACTGGAAAATCAAGTCCACGACCACCAAGAACGGAAAGTACGTCCTCAGCTTCGTCAATCGCTTGTGCCGGTGTCAAAGCGTAGCTGTACTTGTATCCACCAATAAGAATTCCATTGGATTTACAACCTTTGTAATTATGTTCAAAAGATGTATCAATTCCAGATTTCTGATGAATTCTTAATATCGCAAACTTGATTCCAGAATTTTTAACTTTCGTCCAATCAGGTTTCCCTTGAAAAGATGATACGTCAATACCTTTGATTTCTACCATAATATCATCGCTCCTTCTTAAAATTCACCGAACTGCAAAACAAGAAATGTTGCATCGGAGTAAATCATTTATACAAACATGCAGCTGTTATCGTGACTGTTTGTGCAGATGTACTTTTTACCCTGATGTTGTTGGGTAGAGTAAAATTCACATACGTTATGTTAGTTGTATTTCCGCTTCCAGCCACCTTTTCGATAAAGTACGCTACTATGGTAGCATCTGTCGGAAGTTCCCAGTTGACCGTTATGTTTTTATCCGTATTCGCCGACACAGAAGCAGATACCCCAAGTTCTTTTACCTTCAGGAGATTCGTATTCAAATCATTGATTCCCAGTTTCTCCTTCAGCCACGCGATCAGCTGTGACACTTTTGTTTTTTTCATTACATTCCCCGTCGCATTAAGGAAATAATCTGTATCTGCCGGTGCCGTGTTGTCTGCGAATGCGCCGATTTTCTTTACATTTAATGCATCTGCCATATTATTCACCTCTCATTTCTTTTATAATTTTTCTTAGTTCTTTGATATCCTCTTTTAGGTTGTCTATTTCGGATTTTTGCTGTTTAATCATTGCGAACATTGCCGGGATCATCATACGATAGTTCCAGTCTTCTATCTGATTGTTCACATGTGTAGCTGCCTGTGGAAAATGTTCTTCTACATCCTCCGCAATGAACATAGGCAGATAGCGTCCCTCGTTTTCGTCGCCTTCCGCAAGATAACCGTCTTTGTATTTCGCCCAGACTGGTTCTATTTTGTACCATTCTTCGATTTCGGATGGAATTATGGATCCACCGATATCCTTGTAACGTTTGGATGAGGATGATCGCTTAAATACCATTCCCGAAGAACTGACAATTAACGCTGCACCATCTGTGGCAGATTGGAGATTTGTTAATTTCAAACTTTTAAGAGATGCTGTGCCTGAAATACTTCCTATAACATCTCCTTCAAGTCTTGAATTTGTAATTACTACATTTTTTAGATTAGTGATTACGGCATTTGTAATCGTTGCATCTTTGATTTCCGCAGAATCAGTTTTAACACTTTCGAGTTTTGCATTTCCACCGTTGCAAGAAAAATCATTGCAATCAAATTTATATGCATATAAGATACTAAATTCTGCGTCAAAGATAGGACTGCCATCGTCACTTACATACCTACCATAAAATATTCCGTCGGTATCAATTTCAATAATCTCGTCGTCATCAATTAAATTTGTTGTTCCATCTACTGGTTTGATTGATGCTCCATTAAAAAGAAGTCCCGAGTATTTTTGTGATGTTGTAGTGTCAGGATTTAATGGTGTATCATAGACAACAAGTCCATTGTAATTTAATGTTGCTTTGACCCTGCCGTAGGTATCGTAAATATGCAAAACACCATTTCCATTGTTTTTTCCTCCCAGCTTCAACAAACCGCCCATTGCGGCGCTGAACGAAATGTACAGTTCCCCATCCGTGCCCCTGTAAACGCCTTTCCATTCTCCATCATTGGTCAGAAGCTTCAAAATATCTTCCTGTGTCAGAGCCGTGACTTCTGTGATAACATCAAGTTTGACTGTGTCGATCAGATTCGTGGTTCCACCCGATGCGTACAAGCTGCACCGTAATCCTACGATATCTTTTGAACGGACACCAATCAGTGAACCGTCGCTGTCTGCAACCAATACTCCATCAGAATCCGCAAAAACGTAATCTGCATAGTAGTTAACGCTGGTCTCATCTACTGTGCTTGTATAAACAGTCGCCCATGTCTTTCCATCGGACGTTTCCTCAATAACAAATCTTCCGGCATAATCTGTTCTACCTGTGTTCTTGCCATCACGGTAGTACGCGCTAAATATCACAACATTTGGTGTTATGCTGTTTTCACTTTCTTTCTTCAGAATTGTAGTAGATGATTCCAACACGTAAGTTCTTCCGGGAGTACCAGATTTCTGTTTAGAGACATTAAACCGTCTGGTTATAGTGAGAGCATTCAGATACACTGCTTTGATATCAACCCATACATTATCTGCCGTAACTTCGCTAACAGTATAAGTGTGCGTAGATTTATCCCAGATTCCGGTCACATTTTCAGATTCCGTGATCGTATAACTGCAATCGTCCGTTACGTCCATCGTTCCGTACATTACCTGTGCGGTGGTCTGCACCTGCGGAAACTCTCCGGGGATATTTCCGTTCTCATCAGTAGAAATCGCCTGATACTCATTTGAAAGTGTCATGGTCATGTTCTTAGCTGCGGCAACATTTTCATCCAGTTCTTTGATTTTGTCAGACAGACTTACATCTCCAATCATCAGATATTCCGGGTTGATGTACACAGAATTTGTGTCCATGTTGACGGAAAAGATTATATTTCCTTTCCCGTCCTTAATAGTAAGCGCACCGGCGTTGATAAAATCCGCATTAATTCCCTCTGCGTATAACAATTTTGCTATCATGGTTCCGGTTAATTGGAAACCAAACGGATATGTTTTACCGCCATCGTTTGAAACGCCTACCGCTTCTGACGTGATCTTGATTACATTCGTAGAATCTTCGAGCTTTGCCTTGTCATGGAAATACGAAATTGTACTTCCGTCTTCCTGTTTCACATAAGTTGCAAACAGTCCGCTTCCAATAGACAGAGATTCTTCAAGATTTTGTATGGCACGTTCTCTTGCAGTCTGTTCTTTTTTGACAAGTTTTCGAGCGTCAACATACGCCTGAGTAAGTTGTCCGTACCGCACAGTGCTGTTTTTTGCTGCGCTTTTTGCATTACAAGCAATATTTTGTCCAGATCCCGGCTGCAAAGTGGTAGTCGTGAGGTATGTGTTATACAGATTTCCATTTCGGTCTTCTATTGTGATTGCATCTCCGGCTTCCAAGGCTACGTCTGTAGGACATTGAGATTCAAATGGTCTAAATATCATTCCAACGCATTTCTCGGCAATCATCGAAGCAATCGTTTGTCCGTCGCCTTTTCTGATTAATTTGTTATCAGAAATGGCCAGTACATATCCCTGCGTACCAACCATATAGCTTTCTGGTTCTTCATTTGAAGAATCACTGTATTCAGTTACTTGAATACCTGTAATTACAACATCGGTGTGCTGTGGCGTAAAACTATAAGTCGTATCAATTTCCTGTGCATCTGTTTTTTCTGTATCGTACCACTTTACGCAAAGTCTGCCATATTCATCACATCTTAACCACTGACATCCGATCTGAGCTACCCATTGCAATACCTGTCGGAACGTCAAAGCCTCATTGTCAGGACGTATCTGTACAATATAATCATCTCTGTCAAAAGACGTTGTCTGCAAGGTTACTCCACATACTTCGCAGGCATCCCTGATAATTTGCCCTCTGGTTGCCGGATATTTCAGCTTACTGTCAGAATAATTACGATCAAATTTTCGCATGTTATCTTCGCACGTCAGGTCGATGGTTACTGTTTCATCTTCCGGCTGTTCAACAACTGTCATTGTGCAAATGCGGATTTTTTCAGTAGTTTCATTGTCCAGTTCCAATCCAACATATGCAACTACTTCTGCTCCCTCAAAATCATAACCAGAGTATTCGCCATTAAAGTTATTAATACTTAAATCCAATACATTAACGATTGCAGAACCGATATCAAAAGTACTATCACTGGATACGGAATCTTCAAAGCTTAATCCGTTTTGCCACAGATCGGCACTGGTCAGATTGAGTACAGTTCCGTCTGTAAGTGTGATATCTGCATACTTGAGGTACTGCACGTCCATTCCGTTCTTAACTTTTTCTTTCCAGTTAGATGATAAATTTCTCAAAACGCGCCTTTCCTTCCATGTTTTTCGATAATATCAAAAGACACCGTTTCATGCCTTTTATTTCCAATCCACCAACATTTACGCATCGCACTTCTATCTCCAACGTAAAATGTTCGCCATTCCCACTTATTGTCCATATCGTCTTCGTAATACATATCCACATATTCAGGATTAAATGCTTTTAATATGCGACTTGTTTCATCTTTATCCGGCCCATTCCAAGACAAACCAATTTTTCGGGCTTGTCCAATTCTGTTTTTGTGCATGTCTGTATCATCAGATCTTCCAGACTTTGCGGCTGATATGTCTTGAAGCCCCCATGAAAATCCAGAAGGTGAAAAACCCTGCTTTTGGTTTTCGGGAGCGCCCATTGGTTTTACATATATAATCGACATTTTGTCACCTTCCTTAAAAATCGCATAAAAATAGCGCCTATCGTTCTGATAGACGCTCTATGATTATTCAGTTTAACATAAACGACAGGTAAGATTCAGTAAGAAAAAGTTATATTTTGCTTTGCATTAAACGGATTTATCCTTTGCAAAATGTCTCATAATCCGTATTCCCCATAAGAAGTGCCCGATTCTTTAATTCTTTCAGTGCCTGCAAAAACATAGGTACATCTTTTTCCTTTACTTTGCAGATTACGACAACATAATTTTTCTCTCTGTGTTTGTAGTCCCCACAGAATTTTACTCGGACTTTATTCTCTATAAAAATCCGATCAGCAAGAAATCCCATTGTGTCTATGTAGGCAAATTGTTTGTTCCTGAAAAAACGACTTCTTCCAAGTTCAATATAATTAGTCTGCATTTCTATATACCTCTTATTAATTTAATAACGCAGTGTCAATGATCTGGAAGTTTGCCCTGTGAATATAAAGGGCTTTCCCGTCGATCATAAGTTTTGTCATTTTAGGTAATTTCTTCGGAATCTTCCAATACACCTCGTCACCAGAATATGCTGTGATAGGTTGTCCGAGTTGCGATTTAATAACTACCACTCGGGATTTTCCAAAATAATTTTTATATTGGTTTACGATTCCGGCAATATATGTATTTTCATCAATCTTTCCGGTGGATTGACTGTAAATATCTGTCTGTTCAAAATCTACATCCGGTTCCAATCCGTATTGCTCGAATATACAGGTATCTCCGCAGCTCTGAATTTCTTTTCCGTCAATGTTGATGGTAATTACAGACGACATTTCATATCCAGTAATCACAGAACCGTCACTGTCGTATGATGTGGTTTTGACCGGATTTCCTTTTACGTTGATTTTGTCCCCGACTGTAGTCATAACCTTTTCGCCATAGTTGTCGTATGTACGGATGGTATATCCATTTCCAGCAAGATCGCCTTTGATATCATTGAGCGTATCGTCCAACAGGGCACATCCTGTAGCCCCCGTAACGAGGAACAAACACAAAATTGTAAGTAGCACATTTTTGAATTTTTTCATTTTACCATTTCTCCTTTAACTGATTAATTGGTGTTCCAGCTACTCCGGCACTTTCTCTGCTGTCAGTAGCTTTGAAATACGCACCTTTGATTTGTGGATACATAAATTCAAACATCAAATAATTCGCAGCATCGCAAAGATACTCCGTGTTGCCGGTTTTAAGATATTTTTTGACGCACATATCATGAGATTCTATGGCGTTTACCAATTTCTCACCGAAATTATCTTTTGCCGTGCCATATTTATAATAACTTGTCTCAACTCTGTTCTGGCGCAGTTCATCAAATCTGTCTGAATACTCTGCCGGCATTTCTTTTCCAAGTCTACTCATTTCTTTCTCACTTTCTAATTAATTACTGTATTATTTTAAACCAGAATCAATCCTAGCGTATTATCCGAGGAAATTATCATCAGATGATTTTGAGACGTTTTCAACTTCATTTATCACAGCAAGAACAAGTTTTTCAACAAACTGTTTTTCTGGTGATCCTGTATACTTTTCTCTGAGTCTATCGGCTTCGGAGATAAATTCTTTCCATGAATTTGTATCGTCAGCCGAAATTGACCAGTATTTCTTGTGAAGTCCCCACACTTCCTGCCATATGGTAAAGTATTTTTGTTTGAAATCCATTATTCCTCCCATATGTCTGTTTGCTTATCATTCATTAACTCAATTTGCTCCGAAAGTTTCATTGCGATATTTTTTCGAATATCACCTTTTATGAAATGAAAAATACGATAATTGGTATCTTCTCTGAACTTTGTGTCAAAATACATGTCAATGCATGATTTATAAATATACTCAAAGCCATAAGCATCTATCAATTCAATCATCTCGTCTGGTACTGTAACAATTCCCTCTACTACGGTTTTTATATATTCTTCTTTCAAATGAACATGGCTTTTGCCTAGTTTGATCTTGTATTTTTCCAAAAAATATAATATGACATTAGTGACATTTGTTTTCAATTCTTCATACTCTTCGCATCCTACATCATTCCAATATTGGTTTATTCCTTTCCTCAAAAGGATTTCGCTTATTCCCATTCCGAGTGGAGACTGGTTGCTCCTTGTTTCCGGTTTACCCGGACATGGAGAATCTACTGGTACTACTTTAGTAGTATCAGAATCTTTAACTCTCTTTTTATAAACCTTATCTAAATCTTTATTGTAATTCTTATTAATTAAAGAGTTTCCATTTTTGGGAAGTTCCATTTTCCCATTTTGGGAAATTCCATGGTTTTCCTTATTTTGGTAATTTGGAAATTCCTCTTTTGGGGAAAACCAGTGTTTATCATCATTTGACACTACTTTTTCGTGATTTTCCTCTTCTGGTAAATTCTGATTTGAGAAATTCATGTCACTTTGTTCCATTTCGTTGTCTTTGATAATTTCAAGAGCAATTTGTTCTTTCCATTCTTTAATAGCAACATTTATTACTTCATCATTAGGTCTGATATGTGTTGTTGGAGCACCGTTAATTTTGAACTTTTCAACAATCACTAATTTTTTTGCTTTTAATTTTTTCATCGCAGAATCATATTGTTTAGGCGCAACTCTTATTTCGTTTGCCCATTCATCTCTACGTCTAGCAATCCAAAAATGACCATTCTTTTTTATTTTTGTTCTAATGCACTCATTTTTTGAATCTTTATCAAACCAATACATGATTTGAGATAACAAAACACCTGCCGTCAAATCACCTGCAATATCAATATAAGCATGTAAAGTATGGTTAAATCTATGTGAAAATATATAATCTACTTTTCTTTCTAATTCGTTTTGGGATAATCCTTTGATGTGCTCATCCATATGAATAACCTCCGTATTGGTTTAATGTGGCTTGCCATGAATAGCCAGAATCCGTAATTTATAAAAACAACAGGCAGGCGCATTACGGTTTACGCTTTTCGATGATCGGTCTAGCCTGTTGGTTTTACCAAACAAAAAAAGAGCACACAAAAGAATCGTGAGGTTTTTCCCTCGTTTCATCTTTAGTGTGCTCTTTTCTTAACGTTTATGCATTTATTATATTACCACATCCATACCGTAAAATCAATACACAGGTGACGGATTCATGCGGTAATCTGTGTTGTTCTGCGCTTTTGTGACGATTCGTGCCAGTTCACGCTCGTTCACTTTGATGCTGTTCATGATGTACTCCGGCGAAGAACCGCCAAAGCCACCATTGTTCATCAAAGCAGTAACTACACCGCGCTCAACAGCTTCCATAATGTCTTCCTTGCTGAGCCCCATATTGCTGTCATAGCCGGACATGATGCTGTCAGCAATGGATTTCATGGCTTTACGATTTTCCAAAGGAAGAACGGCTTCCTGCCCTGCTTCACCTACGCCAATGACAGATGCATTTTTGAACAAACCACCTTTTGCATACCAATTTACACCAGAATCCCAGTTGTAGGAATAATGGTTTCCACTTGTAGAAGCGTTCATGTTCATCCACATATGCGGTGTACTGATATGGACAGATTTCATGCCATTTGACAGTTCTTGCATTGCATTTTTGCCGACATTATACAACCCGGTAAACTTGCTCTTGATTGTATCTATAACACTGTTCAGGGAACTGCCAATTTTGCTGTTCATGTCCTTTGAAATGTAGGAAGAAACATCTCTTCCGATATTCTGCCATTTTCCATATGCAATGTTGTACTGGCTCTTGAAATGACTTGTTACAGATTTGTCCATGTTCCCGAGTTCTGTGCTTACGGCATTCTTCATTTCCCTGGCTTTCAATGTAGCTTCTCTGGAAGAATTGCCCCATGAGCTAGTAGTTGTGTTTTCCATGCCTTTCATGTAAGTATCGGCTTGTTTCTGGATTTCCGAGAAATCATCTGTGGCATTTTTCGCCATTTCATTTGTGGCTGTCTTTGTATCTTTAGATGCTTGTCCAACTGATGTTGAAATAGTCTGCTGCGCTCCAACAATATTCTTGTCTACTGCTGTTTTAGTAGCTACAGTTGCTTCTGGAAAATCTTCTCTTAACTTCTTATCAAGTTCGTCAAGTGGCACTCCGGCATTTTTGAGAGAAGTGTAGACCGCGTCTAATGCATCTTTTGTGTTGCTATAAGGCACTTCGCTTATTGCATTCCATGCCGTCGTATAATTACCTCCGAATTCTGTAGAAGAAAGGCTCAATGCGTACAGAGTATCTTTCAAATTATCGACACTTATTTTTGATGTATCAAATTTACTTGCAGCTTCAGACACACCTTCTCCAAGAGCAGAAATTTGATCGGTCATGCCTTCAACAAATTCAGCCGATACACCTGCCTGTGCGCCATAATGCTCAAGAGCGGTTTTTGCCTGATCTGTGGACACTCCGTATTCTTTAAGCTTTTCAACCATATCAGCATACATTTCATCGTGAGTTTTTCCAAGTTCTTCGTCCTTCTCAATCAGCTGCCACAACGCTTCCGATTGATCGTTTGTAAGATTCGCTACATCAGTCAGCTGTGTTGCGTAATCATGAAGATAACCACCATACTGTGTAGTCATTCCATTACCGCCCTGCATGGTCTCAAAAAGTCCTGCTAATTTCTTGGTAAGTAATACTGCACCACCTACTGCAAGAGCAATTCCACCACCAGTTGCCACAAGTGCACCCAAGGAAGTACCAAGAGCTGGAATAGTTGTCGCTACAGCTTCTGTGATTGCGGGACTCAGCATACCTTGTACAGCTTTAGAAAGATTTCCAAAAACAGTATCACCTGTAAAGAATTTGGTAATGGTGTCAACGAGTGGCATTAATTTGTCACCAATAGCAAAAACAGCCATTGCCTGAACAAATGTGCCAGCAGATGTTGTTCCAAGTCCTTCCCAGATTCCACCAAGAACGTCTCCGATAACCGTAAGTAACTGTGCAAGATGTTTTCCCCAGTCAATTTCACTGAGGAATACGCCTACATTGTGTCCAAACGCTTCCCAATCAACACCTTCTGCGATGTCAATTAATGATGTTAAGAGATGATTGATAAAATTTTCAAGTTTCTGTCCATTCTCTTTCCAGTCAAATTCCTGCATGAATGTCACAATACCATTTGTAATATTATCAACCAGTTCATTCCAGTCGAATGTTTTTGTAAACGCATCTAACGAATCAAAAGCTCCGTTTAAACCTGTTGCAAGCGCATGTGCTATTTCTCCAAAGTCTACTTTCTCAAAGATTCCATTTAATCCAGTTGCTACAGACTGACCAATTTCGCTATATGGAAGGTTTTCGACAAATCCCGTAAACACATCCCATGCTTTCATAAAATTGTTCCCAAGCATGTTTCCAAAATTAGTCCAATCAACTTCACGAACTAAGCCTGTAATACCTTCTGCAAATTTCTTGCCAAGGTTTTTGAAATTCGTTCCCTCAAGTAACTGATTGGCTGTATTAACTATTGTATTAATACCAGCTCCAACGGTACGTCCCATCAAATCCCAGTTGATATTATCAACAAGGCTGTTGAAAGTCTGGGTGAACGCACTGGTGAATTTAGTGATGTAAGGGCCTACATTATTCCAGTTAATGAAATCATAAAGCTTTTGCATTCCCCAGTTAATGCCATCAGCCATGATTTTTCCAAGACCTTTCCAGTCTTTTCTCTTAAAGGCATTTACAATGGCATCTGCCATTTCATTTGCCCTATTGGACATCTTTTTAAAAGCTTCGTCCCATGCTTTTTGATATGCAGACAAAGCATCATCTAATGCAGCATCAAGCGCTGGAAGATGTGATGCGCCACCGCCAGAGCCAGAAGATGGATTACTTGTACTACCAGAATCAGAATTGTCATTAAGCTGATTCAGTTGGTCAAACGCAAGGACTGACAATGTTTTTTCGAGTTTTTTTGCGCTGGTATTGGCATTGTCAATCGCACCACTGGCATTATCCATATTATCTGCAATATCTCCAGTATCTACAGAAATACCACCAGTAGATGATACAAAGTTTGACAGTTTGATTCCAAGCAATTTTGCAATATAAGCAAACATTCTTTGTAATGCGATTACGATTGCATTGATATACGGAAGAACTGTTTGCAGTATAGGAATGAATAAGGAACCTATTGTTCTACCAAGGGATGCAAAGTTAGCTTGCAACATACGAATTTGATTTGCCGGTTGATTGATCGTGTTTGATAAATCGGCCCACGCATACTTAGAGTTGTTCAGCAAGATAATCGTTCTTAGAATCGTTTTATCTGCCTGAGACAAATTCGATATGCTGGTATTAATTCCAAGATTATACAGTTCCTGTTGCATGTTGGCATTACGGATATTAATTCCGTACTTATCCATAGCGCGGCTCATACCAGTCAAGCCGGATGCCATGTCCTGCCATACATCTTCAAAGTCCATATTTCTTACAGATGCAAGGTCTGCACCAATCATAGTCAAGGCATTTGACAGCTTCAATGCAGTTTCCGATGTATCTCCCATAGAAGATGCCATCTGTGCAAATGTTGCCTGATACTGCATAGTCTTTTCCGGGTCAAGCCCAAGACTGGCGGTATTGGTTCTAGTCAGTTCGCCAGTATCTGAAATTTCGAATCCTGTCAGTTTCTGCGAAAGCTGTTTTGCTCTTTCTTGGAATGAATTTGCATATGCTTCAGCAGATTTTATACCACTTTTCTTCCATTCGTCAGTGTCGATTCCTTCTGCCACCTGATTGAATGCAGAGTTGAAGTAATTCAGGGTCTCTACATAGTTCATTGCGGATTCTACTGGCGATGTCAGAACATCTAATGCCCTTTTTGCGAGGAAACCTTTGGCGTAAAGAGCGCTCAACTTATTCGTTACCGAACTCAGAGGATTTGACAATCTTCTTATTTTTTCGCCAGCTTCAGAAGATGCATTTCCAATACCTGCGATTGCAGATATAGCTTTTCCACCTAAAGAAATAGCTTTTGAAGCAAATTTTTGAAAAGCATTTGTCAGCCCATGGATTACAGTACTTGCTTTTGAACCTAACGAAGAAAGCGTGTTGAATGAATTCGAAACGCTATTTGTGGCACGCCCTACTTTGCTTCCAGACGATGCTAATACTGCAAGAGCTTCTGTCATTCTTATTGTGCTTGAACTGATATCTGGTGCGCTTTTCATTGCGTCAAAAAACTTCAAAACCTCTTGTGCAAGAGTTGATAATTGGCTTGCAGTCTTTCCAGTTTTATCTCCTGCACTAGCTAATTTTCCAAGAGAAGTAATAAAAGCATTGGTGGATTCTGATACCTCGCTCATAGAGCTTAATTTAGCAGCCGTATTATTTAAACCTGTCGCAAGATTCGGAAGTTCCTTTGATACATTGCCGATATACTGTCCTGTGCCGGCAAGTTTAGCTATAGCAGTTGTGAACCGGCTAACGCTCGGAGAAACGTCTGGAATAGCATCAAGTTTCTGCATCTCAGTAAGAATTTCACCCAATTTCCCTGTATCAAACTGACTGAAATCGGATTTTCCAAGACGATTGATAGCGTTTATAGCCGCATTCAATCCATTTGCTTTAAAATTCACGCTACCTAAACTTTTTAAAGAATTGGAAAAATTATTTAACCGGCTTATGTTAAGATTTCCAAGGGCAGTGTTTAATGTATCTAATTTTTTTACAAGGTTATTAATAGACCGTACCGCCTGAGTTGTGCTACTGCCTATTTGTATATTGAGGGTATCTATGGTATTATCGGCCATTAAAGCACCTCCTTTTAATCAAAAAAAATAAAGGGCAGACAAGACTTTTAATCCTGCCTGCCCTCGTCATTATTACCATGATTCAACTCAAAATTTGCTTGCATGAGTTGCAATGTCATGAGCAACCTGTCACGTTGCCGTTTCTTTTCTATTTCAGAAAGATTCTCTTCATCCTCTTGCTTTTGCTTTTCGGCTGTTTGTGAAAATGGTTCTTTAAGGTATTCAGCCTTTGACTTTTTACCAATAAGCACATTTGCAACCGCAGTCTGAACTGCACACATTGTGTACATGTTGAACTGCCATGCTTCTGCATCTGATACTTTACGTTTCAAGTTATAGGCTTCCATATATGGTTCTAAATCATATGGTGTGGAATCCCAAAACTTTTCCTCAGAAACGCCAATAGACAAATAAAGTGGAAGTAGTTTTTTATGGACTACCTCAGGAAAGCTCAGCTCTTCTTCTTGTGATCCTGCGGAGTCTTCGGAAGTTTCTTTTCTTCCTCCGATTTCTCCTCCATTGCTTTTACCATTCCGGATAAAAAACCGTTCTTCTCAAGCTCCTTACTTGCTTTTTCAAATAAAGTAAATCCATTATGAGGATTTTCCTCTGTGGATTCATCTTCGTAGTCGTCCAGAAGGTCACATACCTTTTCATATGCAGCTTTCTTTTCTTCTTCGGTTTCATACCCGAATTCATCTTTGTGTTTTCTTTGCAGTCCTGCCAGAATCAGTTCTGGAAGCATTTTAATCATATCTTTCGGATTGTTAATTGCTCCCATAGAAGACACCTGTGTAAGAATGTCCGACTGGGTAAGTACGCCATATCCGAATTTTACTTTGTATGTTTTATCATTTACTGAGAAACTAAACATGAATTATCCTCCCTGTTCTACATCTTATTCAGTAGCTGCTGTCGGCTCAATTTTGGTATCCAGTCCCTTATATGTATTGATGATAAGGGAAATAGACATGGTTGCTGCTTCGTTCTGTGCAATTTCTGGCATTGGAATTTCGCGACCGCATTCTGCAATAACAAAGAATGCGTCGGACATATCCGGGAATGACACCTGGAACCAAGTTGCCAGTCCTGTAGTTTTTGCAGTCTTAGAATCTTCGTACAGTTTTTTAATCTGTTTAACAGATTTGTCTGGATCCATGATGAATTCAATTTCCCATGTACCACCAGTATCCTGTCTACCAGCTGCATACTGTGTCAGATAATCTTCCAGTGCAGAAACGTCAATCTGTTCTGTTTCAAGAGAAATACCGCCGATGGAAGAGGCTTCTTCCAATTGTGTGAATTTGGTAGGCTTTGTGCCTTTCACGGTTTCAACGGCATATGAAAATTTCACACCAAGTGTAGTTAATCGTGCCATTTTGGCTCCTTTCTGCCTTTCGGCTATGAATTATTGCAATAAAAAAGAGCCTTAATGGCTCTGGTTCTGATACTTAACCCTGTACCGGGAGATAAAAGGATCACCTCCTTCTAGTCTTCTTTGCTTGCCTGTTTTACAATCTGATTTACATAATTACTAAGTCCTGCAACGAGGATTCCCTGTGTGATTGCGGTAAAAATTGCCATTGCGATTTCCTGTGCGCCAGATATAGCGCATGTAGCAATAACATAAATTCCACAAATCAGAATGCCTAAAGCACCAAGGATTGCCGGGATATATTTGTCCGGTATGACTTCAGACTTTTTAATACCCATTCCGATAAAGTACAGTACAACCGCAACAATAAGAAGTTCCGGTTTCACGTAATTCATAATCTGCTCCATATTTTCTCACTCCTTTCCTAGAGTAATGTGCCGGTATATATCCGGCTATATCTGCTAACAACACGTTTTATGCTGTTATCAGCATTATTTTGTCTTACGGGCCCGTATATCCTACGGAACCCCATGCCAACCATAGCCTTGTGACTGACAGCGTCAATTTCATATACTTTTGAAGAAGCTTTTGAACCAGCCGCATAGGATTCTGATTGGAAAGATGGCGTTGTCGCGCACTCATCCCCCTCAAGATTGCCGCGTGATGTTGGATTTCCAAGCAAGAACAAACGTGCGTAAACCTTTTTGTTTGAAGCTACCGTCTGGCTTTCATCATTAGAAAAGTTAGCTTTTCCTACAACAGGTTCAATAGTTGTTCTCCATCTTTCAAATACGTCTGAAACTGGATTTTTTACTACATCTGGCATCTCTGTCACCACCTTATTTTGAGCATAGAAAAAGCACCCACCATTCCGGTAGATGCTTTTATATCTTACAGTATACATAAAACAGACGTTATATTCAGTAAGAAAAGGTGTTATGTTTTTATGCAGAAAACACTTCTTTTGCGATTCTACGGATATTCTGCATAATTTCTACACTTGCTTTGTAAACGGGCATTGTAGCCTCCGTACCGTAAGAACGTACCCATTCGCCAGAATCTGCCACATATACCCACGATTCATTTTCTCCTTTACCCTGTCCGTAAGAACCAATAGTATATCCAAATTCTTCTCCTTTTGGATGGGGGCTTGTTCCTGCCGGAGTGTTGTACGAAATACCTGCACCGAATTCTATGAATAAAAGCCCAGAGCCCTCGCACACAAGAGTTGCCTGCGCGTAATTTCCGAACCTGTTGATTTTGATGTAGGTATTGTGGTTTTTATCAGAATCTCCCTGTGTCAACATAATATTTTCGTCTATGACAGGAATTCCCAATTCGCAAAGCCTTTTAAGGAACAACTCGTTTTTATCGCGAAGACTGTTTTGGTATGCTTCCAATTCTTTGATTGCATTTCCAATAGATTTTTGACTCAGATTGCATTTGATTACTCGTCCATTCATTCTTCTGCACCTATCTTTTCAATTCCATATCTAGCCAGATTTCCTCTTTGTGTATTAAGGATTTTCTTCAAACGATAATCTGGCGGTGTTGTAGGAATACCATCTTCCAGAACCAGATTTCCGAGTGCGTCAACCTGTGGCACGGTATCAATCCAAAACGCATCTCCCTCTTGTGGATGGAAAGAACGGTTGAATGAAGTAATGTACCTGTCGTAATCCGGCACAATTCCTGCCGATATTTCCTCTGGTGTTCCTGCGGTGGATGATACGGAAAACTTAAAACTTTGTGGCTGACTGTAGGACGGTACGGTATCTATCCCATCAAGTATTTCGGTTACTTTTGACCAATACACGGTCTGTTTCTGTCTTTTTAATCCTCTCATAATATTTTCTCCAATGACAAAAAAGGGAGAACAGAAATGTTCTCCCCATGAAAATTATTTTGTTTTAGTTTCGTTCTGCTTTTCTTCGGATTTATCCATCTCAGAATCTACATCGCCTAGTGATGCGTACACGTCTGTCATGTACACTTTTTTCGAATTCCTGTGCCATTTTTACGATAAGCAGAGCCTGACTCTTGCTCATGTTGAATTCGATCTTGTTATCTCCGACTTTAATTTTTACTCTCATGTTTTTTCTCCTATTCTTAACTAATAGCTTTGTGAAACCCCACTGATATTCCTTGTCGACACAGACATGATATCAGCTTGCACATTAGGTAGAAAAGAACTATGAGATTCACTGGATATATAATACAATCGGAAATAGGTACTGTGATATAATATACCCGTACCCTTTGTGGTGCTTGGGCTGAACTTTTTGATTGGTAGTCGGGAATTCAGCCCTCCTTTTTTGTTACGCATATTATAACACGTTCCGTGCGAAACAAGTATCTTTTATTCGATTTTTGCCTAAAATTAATTCTCTAAAGCATCCTTTAGTTAATTACATAAACTCCGATTCATCCATGCCTTTCACTTTTTCTTCATACTCATTGATAAGTCTACGCCATTCTTCTCTCTGTACTCTAACAGACTCATATTCTTCATCAGTCATTACTCCATCAGCATGTTTTAATGCCTTGTAATCAGTGTCAGCAAGCAAGCTTTTCAAGGCTATTATTTCGGCTTTATAATTCATAGATTTAATCTCCTTTCACTACGCAATACGGAAGCAGACGGGCAGCCCCACCCAGGTGCCGGAAGCAACATTGCTGCCGGCATCACTGTAGCTGGTGACATAGCAGAAGTGGCTGATGTTGCCAGCACTAGCAGACATCAGCCACCAGTAGTAGTGGCCCCCACCGTCTCCCAGACCTTTGACACGATTCATGTTGCAGCTGAATATCGGATACTGGACGAATCCGCCTTTATCGAATCCGTTATTTCCCCACACATCACAGCCATATACTTCCATTTCAGACGGGATCCAGAGCTTTCCTGCATTCGTCCAACCCCAGCTATTGTGGTTGGAAAGCGCACCAGAGGCGGAATACCGTTTCGGAAGCAGCAGACGTTTTTGTACAATTACAGCTTTCAGTTCATCTGGCATTTTGGACCACACACCGTCATTGGTATAGTCAACTAGTTTGACAGGCAGATTCTTACTTGTACCGGCCGGCACATGACCCTTTAAACTGTTCGCATACAAATACAGGTCTGAAGCCAACCACGGGTATTCGGAACCAGTTCCGGTTACTACAATATTGTTTGTACCTGCTGCCGGTGCATCGGTAAATGTAATCGTATGCGTGTCTACATCATAGGTATATGCCGTTGTAGCAGTACCGCCAATCGTAACAGACGCAATGCCAGCCATTTCATTTGTTAAGACGAATGCCGTTTTTGTACCATCACCTGACAAGTTTTCAATAGGAATTACGCCATTATTATAATTGACTGGTTGCATAACATGCAGTGTCGGCCACAGGTCTTTACTGATGAAGTCGATGTGGTTTGACACTTCACGGTCACTGTATCTCCCATAGGTGTTGATACCGGCGACGTGTGACTCGATCCATTTATTATCTGTGGTCTGCCAGCGGATAAAATCATTTACATGAATACCCGCAAAGTTTCCTGCCTTGATTCTGGCTTTGATCCACTGCCAGATGTCTGAGTAATTAGCGATTTCATTTTTAAATTTTTCGGTAAGGTTTGTGCCTTCATATAGTCTGTCGTTTTCTAATAATGAAATCTCTAAATCTTCGTTTAGTGAATTAGTTTCCTCTTTCAGTGAAGCAATATCCGTCTTGTTCTGCTCAATCTGCTGTGCCTGTTCTGTCGTGGCTCCGGGTTTGATCGGATTATTTTCAAGGTACTCATTTACCATGCTTTGTATTGTGGTATCTGCTTCTTCTTTTGTAAAATACAAAGACATATCGATCGGGGCACCCATAGTATCCCATACTACCCCATTCCACGCCACGTTCATTCCTGCTTCGCCGTAAATAGATTTAGACTCGATATTATACATATCTCCGATATCCGGATTTAATGGGAGTAAATCAGCGGTTGCAACTGTGCCTCTATATCGGACAGGACTATTTAATTTTGCTTCCATATCGGAAATCTGATGTTTTAGAATTGCATACACTTTCTTCGCTGTTAATGCCATATGTTTCTCCTTTACAACTTATACCATGTGTCGGTAGGCTTGTGATATTCGTATAGTTCAGAAGTATCAAGGCATAATGCTGAAGAACCGCTCTGTACATAATGTGGGAGCTTTGATACGTCCTTTGACAGGCCTTCGTAATCACGAACCATACCTTTTGCATCTGTACACACCCAACTGCCTAAATCCGGCAATTCGTCACCGGGATTGTACTTGATTCCATCAAAAATAACTGTGTTTTCTGCTTTTGCCATCTATGCAATCATCCTTTCTGCCCCAACAGGAGCCACATAAGTAAAACGGTTTCCTAAAACATCTCTGGCTGTGCCAATGATAAATTGTCCGTAGTCCGCCAAAATATTGCATACAAATTCCTCTGCGTCCACCCAGTATCGTTTCTTGACCATGCGGTGAAGTTCTGGTAATAGACCATAACTGAACATCACGCAATGCCCTAATTCATGGATAAACACACGGTTCAGAAGTTCCCCGTACAGATTATTTGCGATCGAAATTGTCATTGTAGAATAATCTGATACCGCAAGCGTTCTGTTGCCTGTACGATCAATTAACACGCTGTCATGTGGAGATACGAATTGCACTCTCCATAGGTCGCCATTCATATAAAATTGTCTTAGCATGGTTTATCACCATCCTTTTTGGCTTATGCTGTATAATCTTCAATAACAGGAATTCCGTATTCAATGGCACAGGTGTTCTCAATCTTACATCCTCTGGCTTCGTCCCATCCTTTAGCAAAGAACGCCACATCAGCTTCTGCCAGAAGTTTAATGGATTCACCAATATACCAGAGTGGCTTTGCGTCCACTGGTGCTGACTGGAAGAAAGAATCAATTACTTCTACAGGTTCGCCAACCTGCTCCTCTGCGCTCTTAATTGCTTTTTCTCTTACTGCAAGAATTTCCTCATCTGTCTTTCCTCTCATTGGCTGACTAATAAATAATTTCTTCATAATAATTCTCCTTTCAAAAAAACTGCCCCTGCTACATTCCTGTAACAAGGGCAAAATTCATTTTATATTCAATTCATCTGCTGTATCAGACGAGTTAAGTCGGTTTTCATCGACTGTCTAAGAGTCGCATCTGCATCTGACCACATCTCTGTAAGATTACGGATAATGTCAGATGTGTACTCTTTCATGGAATCGTCCATTTTTCTCTTAGATTCTGTATCATTGGAATCATGGTAATGTCTGCGGTTCTCGCTGTATCTGTCATAGCTTTCGCCATATCTGGACTGCTTATGGTTCATTCCATCCATCCTCATATCGCTGCGGTCTGGATGATATCCCATGCGGTACATATTACGTTCAAACTCTGGATTGTTCAGATACTCGTCCATCCAGTCATCATCTTCCATGTACAGATATGGTTTATATCCCATGCGACTTCCTTTGCCTTTTGGGGCAAATCTTCCATTGGAATAACGATACCTGTCATATCCCATGCGTCCAAGATACTTCTCTTCCTGTTCGCATTCGTCCATAGCTTCTACGATTCTGTAATCTTTATCTGCACAAATCGCACACTTTACGGATTCCATGCAGTCTTTCAGATCGTCCCAGTCTTGAGCACTGAGATTGTCGAAGCCATGTGCCTTGGCTTTTTCCATAGCCCATTTTCCCATTTCCATTGCAACTTTATACATTACAGTTCCCCCTTTCTAACAGCCTGTGTAACAGGTGTGTCTGTCGTTGGGGCTGTACCATTAATTGCTGTTAAATTGTTGCTCGGACTACAAGCTGGATTTCCTAACATCTTGAATACTCCGCCAGTTGCACTTGTAGCTACTCTTGTTGCGTACTTCGTTCTGGTTCTTACGCCACAAGCTGTAACCTGTGCACAGCAACGATTCTGTAATGGGTACAAGGTTGTTCCTGTTCCTATCTGAATCATTACTGGTGCAGTAATTGTAGTAGCTTCTGGTATGCTTTGTGCGATCACAATGCAATACTTTTCTCCATTGTTGTAACTGCCTGCCGGAAGTGTGATTACAAGATTACCTCCTGTAAACGCAACAGCTTGGCTTATCACAAGATGATTACAGAGTTTACAAACATTTTTACAACTCATATTTCTACCTCTCAATCAAATAAGAGGTGAGCCGGAACCCACCTCTTAGAATTTAGTCAACCTCTAAGGGTGAGTTACTTAGCAGCAACCGTTTCCATATCCGTTGCATCCTGCGTATGCATACGGAGCCGGTACCTGAAATGCAGGAATCGGGGATGGATTGATTGAATTGATTAATCGCTGCGTCTGTGCATTCATTTCAGTTACAATCAGCGCGGACTGGCGATCCTGAGATGCAGCACGTTTCAGATCAGAGTTCTCTGCCTGCAATGTTGCAATCTTATCATTCGTCAAGAAATCAAGGATTGCTCTTGTATTGCTGTTCTGATTGTCCAGAATATCTCTGGTATTGTTGTTCATTGTGTTTTGAAGAGCACAAGTGTTGGTTGCCAGGTTGTAGTTGATACCCTGGATAGCTTCCCTTGTTTCGCAGCAACAATTTGATAACTGAGACTGTAAAGCGTTGGTGTTCTGCATACCGGCTACGGTATCAGCGTTAATTGCCTGTTGAACACCATTGAAGCCCTGAAGCATTCCAACATTCACGCCGTTGAAACCACTCTGCATAGTATTGTTGAGAGCATATGTGCTGTCGCAGATACCCTGCTGAATACCTCTGATACCATTCTGGATATCATTAAGAGCAAATCCCTCATTGATATCGGCACGTGTAGCCCATCCTTGGAAGCCTGCACCATTTCCACCATTTCCACCGAAGCCGCCGCCCCAGCCGCCAAAACCTCCCCATCCAAAGATAGCAAAGATCAAGACAAGCCAGATAAGTGAAAAGCCATCACCGCCCCACATATCATTGGCGCGATTATTAGAGCCTGTAGCGGCAGCAATGTCACTAAGGCTGTAATTTGAACCATTCATCATGTTTTTAGTCTCCTTAAATTTTATTTACAATAGGAGACATCCGCGGCTGTCATCCCAAATTGTAGCGATTTTAAATCACCCAATTATGGGGAAATGTTATAATCCAAGGAATTTCTGGATAATTCCGTCTGGTGATAAGTGTTTTTCATTAAATACATTTTGCTGTATTTGACGTAACTGATCTGTATCACCTTTTTTGTATAAATCCAATGCATTTTTCAATGTCGGATTATTTCCTGCAAATTTGCTCATATCGTTCATCATGTTATCCACACTTCCGAACCTCTGAGAAATCATTTTCTCAAGTTGCTTTTTCATCATGGCGTTTGGGTTGAAATTCATCTCTGCTTACCTCCGTTCTGCTGTTTTGCAGCTTCCGATGTTCCTGACATAAATGTCGGGAACATATCTTTGATTCCGGAAATCTCAGAACAAACATCATTCCGAAGCTGGTTAAACATGGACTCAATGTCAATCTGTTTTTCTTCCTGCTTCGGTTGCTGCTGTTCGTCTGGATTTGCAAGTCGGTAAACAAAAATCCTGCTTCTTCCGTCTGCCTGTAATTGCTTTTTATATATTTCTGTTCCATCTGTTTTTGGATAGTAAACAGGATTGCCGGACATATCAACATCCTTTGCTTTTACAGTATCAATTCCATCCACCATTTGCCCTTGCAACATGGAAATCTGAGGAATCTGCTGCATGGGCTGTTGCATCTGTGCCTGTCCATACGGCATTGTTTGCTGATAACTATTTTGTAGCTGTGCCAATCTGTCTTGATATGGCTGTATTTGTGGCTGCTGATATGGATTTGCCATTATTGGCTGATAATACGGATAAGCCATAATATGTTCCTCCCATCCGGGATTCAAGAATCATGTCCATGTCATCCACAGACAGATGCTTTTCCCATAATCCTTCATAAGGGTTCTCTAATATAAGCATACTGTTTTCTCCTTATGCTTATATCATATAGGAAGAAGCACTATATTTGAACGTCACTATTTCGCCACATTTCCGCCATTATGCAAAGAAAAGCCCCGAATGTACATCGGGGCAACTTTGGTAATTTTCTGCTTTATTTTTTTATTGATTCGGTCTATGGTTCTGGGGCTGTACTCCATTAATTCAGATGCTTCCCATAATGTTTTTTCGTCATAAGCCCGTAATCGAAATAATTTTTCTTCGCGTGAATCAAAACCTGCTTCTTGCAAGTAAAATTTTCTTTCATCTTCTGAAAAATCTGCATAATTCATATAACTCCACCGTCCTCCCTTACAAGTGGAATCAATTTGTTACATAGGAAATACACCGCTCAACATAAATCCTACAACTGCTCCCACGACTGCCGTTATAATGCATACAATAATGGTGTCATAACGTTTGCCAGGGACTGCCATGAGGATTTTTAAATTGTTGTTCATTTCATCGACTGTTTCTTTGATATGATCTAAGTCATTGCTATACAGGGCGGTCTTCTGTTCGAGCTTATTAATTCTTGAATAAAATTCTTTGTGCCTTTCAGACTGCTTTTCCTGCATATCATGAATACTTTTTTCAATTTCTTCGAAGCGGTGATTGTTAAAGCACTCATGTTCACATCCCATCGCTTTTCCTTTCTTTCACTCCCTATAAGATTTTTGCTCTTTCCCTACTTTAATGAGCAACCCTGCAATGTACCGGGAGGAAAAACACATTGCGTTCCATCCCATCTTTTTTAACTCAAACTTCCAGCAAAAGGAAAAACACCATGATTAATATAAATTTCGGTTTCGGATTCCCAACTTCTATTTACAGAAGATTCAGAATGTGATCCTTGGAACTCAGCCCCCTGCTTCACAAGAAAATAGAGGGCTAAATCAAATATGCAATCATAACATTTTTCCATGTCACTATCTATTTTTTTATCTGTATAACTTGAAGGATAGTTTCTCTTATTCTTGAACGAACGAATTGCTCGTTTTACGGCAAGAGAAATCATTTCAGGTGATTCTGTATCATCGGTCAGATAGTTTACCAAATCGTTTATAAGCTCTTCGTTCATCCAAAATCACCTACCCTTGCTGAACTAATATTTCAGAAATGATACCAGCCTTATTAGTTGCTGTCAGGGCATAGCCATTATCACTTGCAAGCTGTCTTAACTGTGGTACAGTCATATTAGACAGCTCACGTTCTGTGTATTTATGTGTTGGTTCTTTGGATTTAACACTTGCTACAGACGGTGATCGGCTGTTCTCATTGAGACTATGCCCGGTTATTCCCCCTTTGTACCGATAACGATACCGCCATTAGCTTTCGGAGCAACCGGAACGAACATACCGGACGCTTTTGTCCATACTGCAACCGGATCCTGTGTAGCCCACATGGACAGTGTTACAAAAGAACGGTTTTCTTCCTGAATGAACTGTCTGTATTCAAGTTCCTCAGGTGTCACGCCCCAGAGTCCTGTACCGAAAGAACCGTTTGCATCTGCTTCATACAGAGTAAATACATCTTCTTTGAAGTATCTGCCTGTTTTAAGAGAACCATCTGCTTTTCTGAAGCGGAATTTCTCATCGCAACGATCAATTGTGATTCCGTATTCCTGCATAAGCAGATTTGCAAGTTCCTGTTTTGTCAGAAGACGTTTGTTTGCTGCTCCCAGAACTGCTGTCTGCATAGCAGTGTTATTTCTCATGTAGTTAATCATTTTGAGAGAAGTAAGGGCCTTATTAACTACATAACCATTGTCTTCTGCTGCGGCCACCATCTTCTGGATATCTCCCATGATATCTGCTTCTGGCGTAGCCCAGTTGGCAAGTGTTACTTTTGCACCAGTCGGTACGCCGTAATCAATATTCAGATCTACATTGTTCTCTTTGACTTTTACGGCACCTGTAGAAAGAAACTGTCCTTTCATAACATTCGCTCTGGCAACAACACCTTCAAAAAGGTTAGCTGCATCATCAAATACAAAGTTTTTCAGTGCTTCATTATCCGGCACACCGTTTTCAATTGCCTGCTGTAATCTTTCGGACTGATTGATTTTTCTCTTAATAAAGAGTTTTTCAGTCAGAACTTTTTCGAAGCCCGGTCTTGTTCCGATTTCTGCTTCAGTATCAAGCGCATGAACGAATGCCACTTCTGGCAGTCTCTGTCCAGCCATAAGTCTGTAGTATTCAGCTTTCAGGTACTGGGTTTTAACATCTGGAAAAATGGTATCAAGGATACCAGGTCTTTTAACACTGAAATCCTGAGAGAAGTTAAGTCTTTCTTCCTGTGTAATTGATTCTAATACATTAAATGGCATCTGTTATACCTCCTTAAAATTCTGGGTCTGTAGTGGTTACGAAAACAATTCCCGCTTTTTCAAGTTCTGTCTTTGCGGTAGTATCGACTACTGCCGGAAGTCTCTTTTCAAGAACACGTCCTGCAACAATTACGGAAATTGGTCTCTTTACATCGTCTGTCATATCAACCTCTTCAAATACGATTCCTTTTGCACCGGTTGCATTTGTCGGATATACAGAACCTGCTTTGATGATCTTCTTAGTTCCAACGGTTTCAGCATTTGTCTGTTCTGCTGTATATGTTTTAAGTACCAGTCCTACCTCGGATTCGAGGATATTAGGTGTGGATTCGTACTGCTCTGTTTTCATAAAAGCCATAATCTAAATCTCCTTTACTTGAATTAAATATTTACCGGTGCGTTATCGTCCGCCGGTTTGATTTCTGGGTTCATTCTTGCTGAGTATGCTTTTGCATATTCAGATGCATCACTTTTCTTTGTCTCGTTACTGTTGCCAGCTCCACCACCCGGATTAGGCGTATTTTCAAGTACTTCCTTTTCCCAAGCTGCCTTGGCAGTATCGAGAGTTGTTTTATTTACTTCGGAAATTCCATCAACAAAAGTCTGTGCTTCTTTGAGTGCATCTTCTTCATTCATATTGGAAAATGCTTTGATTGCTCCTGCGTAGGCATCACCTTGCATTCCTGCATTAGCAAAAATGGAAGTGATTTTTCCTGTCAGTGCTTCTCTCTGGGAAGTTGCAAGTGCGGATTCAAGGTCAGAAATTCTTTTCTCGTTTGCAGCTTTTTCTTTCTGGCGTTCCAGTTCTGCTTTCTCAGCGTCTGTCATATTCTGCTGTTTCAGCTCTTCCAATTCTTTTTCAAGGTCTGTTGCCTTGTTGGCTTTTTCTTGTAATGAAGCATTTTTGTCTTTTTCTTTCTTTACTTCTCCTGTAACGGAATCAAGGTATTTAGACACCTGTTCATCAGATGGTTCCTCAATTCCCATACCGATAAGTACCTGTTTTGCCTGTTCTCTTGTCATGAAATCTCCTTTCTTCCAGACCAACACACTTTGTTCACACGGTTCGCTCCGCACATGATCTGTGCCCGATTTGCGCTCACGGGCTGTTGCAATATTTTTGAGTATTAAAAAAGAAATCTCAGTTTTCCAAGATTCCTTAAATAATTAATGTAAAAATCGTCTATTCTTCACCAGCGGAAGAAATTGTTGCTGATTGATTTTGAATTGATTTCTGACTAAAATCTTTAATCAATTCTTGTGCTTTCTTCATTTCTGCGTCTGGGTTTGCCAGTTCGGGATAAACAGTTCCAAGATATGGTAAGCTCATTTCATATACCTTTTGCGGATCGCTGAATAATCCACAAGTAATCAATGCAATAAGCGGGTGAATTTTATTCTTGAACAGATAATCAAGTGCCTGTGCTTTAACAAGCATGTTATCTGTTGGGTTTCTGGTGATTTTGACATCAAAATCTCTGGTAGAAATCTTGACATCATTGGAGGTTTTGCGAATGATGTTGAGAATAATTCTGACAGAAGCTTTTTCGGCTTCTTTTGTGAATGCTTCAACAAGTTTGGCATCTCGCTCTGCAAAATCCCATCCATTACGCAAATATACAGCATTACCAGTATCACCACCGGTGTTGCTCTGGCGGTTTGGCATTGCTTCTACAATCAGCATATTATTGTAAATGTCGTCTTTAGCAACTTGGCTCTCCGATTGGTTTAATTCCGCAGTCATCAAGTCAACATCTGACTGAACGCCGTTTCCAGCATCTTTTACAGATATTGCTCCTAGCTTGACCATTTTCAAAAATTCATTCTCGTCAACTTCACAGTTTTTGAATTTCATAAATGCTTGAACAAACTGTTCAACACCGTTTAATCTATCCGACTGATACTTGTTGATCGCATCAAATGCTGTAATTGCAATTTCGACATCAGATAGCCGGTCATGGTTGTTTGGATACTCGATAATTGGGATTCCGCCAAATCCATTAATGCCGCTGACGGTTACTTGTCCGTTCTTTATCTTGAAATATTGATTTGAAGAATAACAAAGATAATATTGCTGATTATCTTCATCTTTCAATATTTGAACAGATAGCATTGCTTTTCCTGTGTTTCTGGAATAAACAATATAAACATCTCCCGGATACGGAATAAAAATTCTAAATGGTGGTAAATCACGGTCTTTTGTCCAATCGTCTTCTCGTAAAATTGTCTTGTATGCAGTTCCTACGGCACTCTGGTATATTCCAAGTTGGATATTTCGGGCATCTGCATTTGCTTCGTCCAAATAATCATTTAGCAGATCAACCTGTTCATTTATCTTTTTATCTGCTTTTTTCTTTTTGCAGACATATTGAATAGGTTCTCCATATATTTGCCCTGCCTTAAACTTGACAACTTCCAGAGCGTGATTTTCGACAACTCTGTTATTTACTTCCGGTCTCACAAGCTTTTCTCGATATAAAATTGGTTGGTCACCTTTGTAGTACCGATAAAGATAATTAATCATCATTCTGTTTCGATTATGTGTACCAATCGTATCAGATAGAACTTGAACAACATTTTCGGTAGTAATTTGAGCTACGCCAGTGTAGGCAGTTTTTCTGCCAAAATCGCCTTGGCATAGGTCAACAAAATTACTTTTGTTTCTTCCCACTGCCTATACCTCCTGTTTTTGAGCATGAAAAAAGCACCGAGTTTTCACCCGATGCTTCATACATTTTCATCATATATTATACATAATCGGAAAGTTATATTCAGTAAGAAAAAGTGTTAACTTTTGAAATTAAGCATTTCTTTTACGTAATTTACTGCTTTCCCGTGGAATTGTTTAATATATTCTTCATTGTATTCCATTTCATCTGCAATGACAGTTAGCTTTTTTCCCTCTACGTATCGTTTATACAAAAAATCATAATACTGGGGATTTTTTACAGACTCTATAATATCTATGAGTTTCTGTTTTTTCTCCATAAGCTCTACCACGTTGTCGGCTAGTTCTCGCTGCGCATCCACCAATTTTGCAATTGTATCGCCTATTTTATCTTGGCTTCCTGAAGTCTGAACGCGTTCAATGCCATACGTCGAAGCACTAATACTGGTGGCAAGTGATTTTAAGTGCTCAATTTCTTCCAGTTTGTTATTTATAACTTTTTCATATCGTTGAATTTGATTCAGATACTCCTTTATATCCATACTATCTCCTTCCCCAAAATGGATTCTGCATTGCCGTTGCTTTACCACCTAATGGATTTTGTATGTACTCAGCCATCATAGCCAAAGAATCAATTCCGTCATCATGTGGTACTTTTGCCCTAGTAGTGTACGTAGTTACATTAGCCATAAATAATCCGTAATCAGACTTTGCTTTGTACTGACTTGGATGCAGAAAATAAAAATGTTTTGCTATATAGTCCGAATTTACAAGAATCTTCGTTTCTTTATTTGCTGACGTTGGTTTTGTCTCAATTTCAGCTCGGCACTTTCCGGTAATCATTTTCTGGATATTGTGTGCCACACGGTTTCCGACATTATTTGATTCGAAACGAATCTTATGTGGGTTATGTCTTATCAAAATATCTGCTGTCTTTCTATCCAAAATGTCATAGTCTGTAGTGTCATCAAACATCACATCAGGAAAGAAAAATTTATCTCCGTATTGGTATGCAATCGGTAATGATTCGAAGTCGGTTCCTTTATCTTTTGTATCACATACCGCCCATATTGCATCTGCATCTTTATCTGGAATGATAATGTATTCATCCGCGCATTCATCCGGCACGTCTTCTTTACTGAAAAAGAATCGTTTTAATTTGTCCGGTGGTAATAATAATCCCTCACGTTCTACCGGCTGTTGCTGATAAAGACAGTTGTAAGAAATTTCATCCATGGATTCTTTAGCATCATTGAAATATTTCTCTGAGAATCCATTTACCGTAAACAGAAAATTGCTCTTTCCATTTTCATCAAGAGCCGGCACTGCAATAAACCTTGCCCGTGGGTTTCCGGCATATAGTTGTTGCAGCTTTCCGATAGGGTCATGTACTGACCATCTGGTGGCAATATAAAACTCTTTGCATCCCTCAAGTCTACGGGAACGCAAGTCATTTACCACTTTTGTCCACAAGGTATCAAGTCGGTTCTTATTCAAAGCTTCTTCAATACCAGACACAAGGTCATCGGCAGTAAGGAATCTATTGCATCTAGTGGCACCAGTCAAAGAGCCATCAATAGAACGAAATGTCCATGTCTTAAATCGTCCGTTTCTTTCGAGATTGACTGTAGTTTCCTTTGCATTTGTTCCTTGAATTTCTACGTTAGGGAATATCTCATGCCACGTGTATTCCACGGGATCATTGATAATTTCCAGAACACCATCATAAAGAGAACGCGTCAGAATGCTACTGTGTGCCGAAGACAGGTTAAAGTCATTCGGGAACCATCCACCTACCAATGATAAAAAGAAATCTTCCAGAGTACTCTTGCCACAACCCGGAGGTACGCTTAATGCAAATATATCTAATTTGTCATCCATCAGGTCTTGCAGTGAACCTATAATGTTATGCTGTAAGAACACATTTCTTCGTGGTTCATAGAATCGTTCTTTCGGGATTCGGTTCTTTTCAAGGTAAAGGAGCCCACTGTCAACCTGATAGTTCTGTGCTTCCATCAATAAATACTGCCAGTATAAATCGTCAAATGAACCACTTCCTGTAACTGCTGCCTGTTTCGCAGTTTCATTGTGAGCGTACCGACTGACTTTCATTGCCATATTCTGTGCATCTGGATTATCCTTGAAAGGAAGGTCAATATTCATATTCAAAAGTAAATCAAGGCAGTCCTTCTGATTTTGATAGACTGTCATATCACCATTAATTATTTGATTTAGAATTGCCCGATACCATTCAAATGAGCCTTCTGTAATTTTTGACATAAAAATAGAGCCAGACCTCCTTTCTTTTTAGGATTTAGTCTGGCTCTCATGTGACTCTTTGACTAATTTATTTATTATTCAGCATTCTCATCGGCTGTCATATCTCTTGTATCTACGATGGTAGAAGTGTTACTTCCCTGAATCTTCGGAACTTCACCATCCCATTTATCAATTTTCTGTTTTTCAATCAGTTCAGGAGTAAGTGATTCTGCAATTTTTCTATTTGCTTCCGCTTCGGCTTCAGCTTTAATCTTAATCGCTTCGGCTTTACCTTCTGCATCAATTTTGGCTTGTTCTGCCTGAATAGCTGCTTTTTCTTTTTCCTGTTCAGCAGCAATCAGTGCAACTTCTTTATCTTTATCGGCTTGTACTTTGGCTGTTTTAGCTTCAATATTGGCCAATTCAAGCTCTTGCTGTGCATTTACTTTCTTTTGGATTGCAGCTTGTGTTTCATCATCAGTGGAAATAGAAGTAAAGTTTACTGTATCAATAATGATTCCGTATGGTTCAAACTTCCGTTTAAGATATTCGTCAAGTGCTTCATTCAGTTCCTGACGCTTATCACCAAAAACATCTGTTACTGGATACTTCGCAGTTACTTCCTGCGTCCATGCTTTCATTTTCGGCTTAATAAAGGTGTTTTTCACGGATTCCCCGGATTGACCTTTGAACTGAGTAAATACATCAGTTACTCTGTTTTGGTCGAATTTATACGAAAATTCCAAATCAACTAAAAGAGATTTGCCATCTGCCGTTGGTGTCTTGAAACTTTCGTCTTTTGGAGAATCGCCTTTATCTTCAGATGTAAGATAAGACTGTTCGATTCCAACAGAATACAGTGAAGTTTTTACTGTAGGTGAAATCAAATGCCATCCTTGCGTAAGTACATTCTTGGAGATTCCCCCGTTCATTTTGTACTCGACCGCAATGTAACCGGCTGGAACCTTTACACTACACTTTGCAACGCATATAAGTCCTGCAATGATCACAACAGCTAATCCAATTCCACCTAAAAGTCCTTTTTTCATTCTTTGTCCTCCTCATTTTGACTTTCATCTTTATTTAACTCATCAATGGCATTTCTGCCAATGTGATTCAATAATTTACCTAGTGGTTGAAATAATTTGTAAAGTAGAAACCATACTGCCACTGCTCCGCATATCACTAGAAATATAAATACTGGATTCATAAATCCCCCTTTACTGGCCATTCAAAGCCAAAATCTGAACGCTTGATTTTGCATTGTGGGCTTCCGTCTTTCCAGAAAACTAATCCTTCTATCTCGTGTTCAGAAAGATATTTCTTGATTCCCTCGAATGTTCTTTCGACTTCAACGATTTCTTTGCCGTGTTTTATCAAGGCATCGTAATCATCATTATACGGATTGCCATGAAAATGTTTTCCGTAAGCTTCATATGTTCCATCCGGCAATTTAAGGCCTTGATTTGTCCACATTGAAGTTACATAATATGCTTCTACAAACCACTTATCAGACGGATTATTCTCATCAACCTTTACCCATCCCGGCCAATGACCTGTAATGGAATCTGGCTCACAACAAGGGATAAATCCTTCTGGTGGTATTTTACCTTTCTTGCAGTCGTATCGTTTATAAAATTTTCCGTCAATTACTGCACAGCAAGAGCCGTCGTATTTGACTGTTGCAATCCCTTCTCCTTCAAGTACCCATTCCATGCCCGGATGCACTTTTGGGAGAACCTTTACAACCTTATGGTCTTTATATTCTCGCTCAAATAATGTAGGTATCTTTTTCACTCTTATTCCTCCCACAAAAATTTGTCTGTTCCTCGTCCATTATCAACTACTTTTTTCAAGATAAGTATTCCGCACTTTTTACAATAATACGGATGGAAACGTTGATTAGAGTCACATGGCTTAAATTCATCAAAATCATAATTATAAGGATTGGATATCTCACATTCTTCAAAATCATGGTCACATTCTGGAATCTTCATTTAGTCACCCCATCCGGAATCCCTAATTGTTTGTAAGTAAATACCGCTGTATACTTCTTCCCGCATTTGTAACAAGTTTCCGTAATAGTGCAAGTCTTTTCTTTATCATTACATTTCGATTCTGTATCCGAACTTTTGAACTTGCATCCACCTGTCAAAATACATTTAATCCGTTTTACGTTCATCTTGTTCTCCTTTCAAAACTTTTCTGATGCAATCCTCAACAAGTATAAAGTCTTTATATGACATACGCATCTCGCAATTGTAAAAATGCTTTCCAATTTCATTTACAATTAATTTATAAATTCTAAACTTGGTTTCTTCCGAAAGTTCGTCCAGTTCCACAGGTTTAGTTTTTTGAAGTTCTTCCGCATCGCTGGCAACTGTTTTAATAACATCTTCATCAGGCACCTTTATAGAATCAATAGCTTTAACAATGTCCGAAGTGTTTTTCGGATATATCCCGAAAAATCCGCTGTCCATTCCTTTGAAAAATTCTTCTGGACTTACATCTGGATTATACGAAGGTAATTTCCGATATATTGCGAAGTATTTCTCTTTTTCCTCAGGAGTAAATACTTCTAATGCGGAGAATCCGCTTCGTTTTCGAAATACATCACATATATCTGGTGTTGGAAACGAGAACGGAACATGGAAATATTTTGTAAAAATCCCACAAGAAAGAAATCTGCGACTACCATTGGTTTCAATTTTTGAGTATGCACAATCATAACAAGTACTCATACATTCACCTCAAACTCTTTCTTGCAGTTGCTACCCTTGCATTTCAATTTAAGATGCCGAATTTTTGTCTCTGGGCTAATTAGAAGTGCTTTCTTTTCACAAAAAGGACAACAATACCACAACTTGCCATTGATGTTCTTTATTAATGCCCGTCCGTCCCACGGCTCCGGTGGGTTCATTACCTGAGAGAAGTCTATTCCCTCAGATTCAAATGCTGATTTGATGCTCATTAAAAAATCTCCTTAAATTTTCTGCCGTTCAAAACCATTGTCTTTGTTTCCCCAATACGGATATTGCTCTAAGCATTTTCTCATATACTCGTGCGGATATGATTTCGCAAAGTCAGCAATTTCTTTGATAGGTGCCTGTTGTATCTTCGTCCTCCATTCTGGATAACATTTTGTTTCTACGCCCATATCAGTTCAACCCATGAATCTTTCTTAGTTGTGCATATCGATCGACCATTACGTCCAATGCGGTCTGAAGCTGATTGATTGTGATGCAATCGGACTGATGCCGTTCGTCATACCATTTTGTATCTGGTCTTGAATCAGAAATAGCTTTTAGTTTTTCTTTCATAGAATCAATATACAATGTCATTTCGTCTATGGATTTATCCATTTCTGCGATTTTTTCTTTCAAATTCAAAATTTCATGTTGATTTGATTCTCTCTCATCAGCCAACCGAACAACCTCTTTTTTCAACTGATCTACTGTCCAATTTTTCAAATCTTCGATTCTCATGGCATCCTCCCTCAAATCTTGGTAAATATTTCCATGTCGTAGTTATCCCGGATAGCGGACACATTCTTCTGTTCAATAAATCATATGTCATAATTTACTCCTTTCCTCCCTATGTTTTATCTGACACTCGATCATCTTTGCTACATTCTCACGTTCCTGTCGTATCCCGTGCCCTTGCCGGAACAATTCACATTCAAGGATTTTTCCACATTTAGAGCATTCGTCTTTGATTTCTTTGCCTTGTATTAACATTTTATTTCCCCGCAAATCCTCTTTTTAGCTATGCTAAAATATTCTTCATCCAATTCTATCCCAATAAACCGTCTGCTTATATTTGTACAGGCAATTCCTGTTGAGCCAACGCCCATGCAATTATCAAGAACAATATCCCCTTCGTTCGTATAGGTTTTAATTAGGTATTCAAGCAATTCGACAGGTTTCTGCGTAGGATGAAACTGTTGTGTTGCCGGAACTCCAGCAAAATCTAAAATATCTGTCGGGTAGTATTGGTTATTCCTGACATGCAATCTTTTAAAGTCCCCATAGCAGTTTCCTTTTTGAGTGCCATTGCCTTTGTTTCTCAACTTTCCAATTTTCATTTCTGGATTGTATGTACATTGTTTTTTATAGAATACTGCAATATTCTCAGTGGTTCTCAATGGTTGCTTTTTGGCATTTAAAAAATTCCGACAGTAATGCTTGTACCATGTAAATACGTACTTAAATTCTTTTTTGTTACTCATAATAAGCTCTGATGTGAATGGTTGTTGGCAAAATAGAACGATTGCTCCATTATCCTTTACTATCCGATGATACCCCTCCCACATGGCTTCCAGTGAGATAATATTGTCCCATTTGTTTTGTGTAATTCCATATGGAGGATCACATAGCACCATATCAACGCTTTTATCAGGGATTACCTTCATAACACGCAAGCAATCTCCTTGGAATAACTGTATATTATTCATAGTGCCCCCTACCTAAACAAAAAATTCCAGCACACGGACTTGAACCGTAGTTAGCCTTCCAGCATTCACAACTATCATCAAGGCATCTGAAATCTGCACGATGTTCGCTTTCACCATTACAGCAGACTCCTTCTTCCAGTGCGTACCATTTACATGTACAACAATAATTTTTTTCTTCCATAAGCCACCTCTCTAAACAAAAATTCCAGCACACGGACTTGAACCGTAACTAGCCACCCAACGTGGAGTACTGGAAACCAAACTATACCTTAGGAGTAATTTATTCCTACGATGGCAATTCGTAGGAATCGGAAAGGCAAGATTCGAACTTGCGACGTCAAGGACTATGCGTCCTCCGCTCTCCCAACTGAGATACATTCCGAAAACCAACAATAGCTATGCTAAAGTCGGATTTCCTATCTACTCATGGTAGATGGAGCGGTGCATACACGATTCGAACGTGTACAACATTTCTGTTGGATAGGTTAGCAACCTACTCTGATACCATTACAGCAATGCACCATATTCAACCACGATTAGGATTTCTCCTTATTCACCATACTTGCAACCATGTTCAGCCACTGTGACGATAAGTCTGAGCTTTCGGGAGCGACCCTGAGCTTCTTACCGCGGTCAAAGCACACATGGGAGTGTCACCCACAAATTTCACGGTTCTTTCAGAAAATGTTTTTTATAGCATGAAATTTTTTTATGAATTGCCATACCGCTACTTTAACGAATCTCTTGTGTTATACCCTAATTTCTCAGGTTCAAGGCAAATCAGCTTAACGAGATTTCCGTTTAGTCTGTGGTCTCTCACACCACTCACATCAACGGATTATTCTTGCACAGCAAGCGTCTATTGTACGCCGACCACAAGGATTCTGCTTTTGGTCTCTTTATGATGATACACTACAAGGTGTGTTGGAAGTTTCTTCCTCCTCTAACAGAATCACTTCTGCTAAAAAGATGGTTGATAGTCCAGTATCCCGAACTACTCCATCTTACATAACCCTGTATCTCAGCTAGACTGAAAATCTATCTGCACTGAGTTAATCATGTTTGAAATTGCAGGAGACGGATTTGAACCGCCGTTCTCAAGGATATGAACCTTGCGAGATTCCGCTTCTCTATCCTGCGATGTACATGTTTGGAAGAACCATTTCAGCACGTTCACTTATTGACTACTAGAGGAAGTCACTATATCACCGATAAACAGTACGCATTCGGAACTCGGTTATACATTCCTGCGCACTGCCCTGTGCTTTTCCTACCACCAAACTTTCAGTCTCCAAACAATGGGAAAGATAGGAATTGAACCTATAATGTTTACCACAAGGGAACGGTTTTACAGACCGCCGCAACACCACCAATCGTTGCCGCTTTCCCATAACCCGGATTCCCGGGTTAGCAATATGTTTATCGTGTTATGCTTTCCACTAGACTGTTTTATGCTGTGTCAGCCACACAGAGTTGTTTCGGATATTATTATGCCTTTTGACTTTATGTTTCTTGAAAACTCCCTTGTCATCAATGTGCACCTGTGATGGCTTATTGAAACTAAGAAACATTCATCGGACGGAAAATCAGATCAAGCACAAGCCTATGCCGTTACATATCTTTGCTCATTCTGATTCACATACGCTCATCCGAAAGTTTTTTCTGCCCATAAAACGGATGGGTAGCATACGGAAGAAATGGAAATTCTGAGATTCGAACTCAGGACTTCCCGGTTATGAGCCGGGCGTTCTAACCACTGAACTAAATTTCCTGAGTAGAAAATATTACCAGTACCTCAAAGCTATATTTTCTACTGTTGCGATTCTTTGCCACCAGTCGCAACAAAGGCTCCCTTTTTTGGTTTTGCTGTCACCTATACGGGAATCCCATCCGGGACGTTTGAAGCCCCTTTAGACAGCTCCGTTGAGCTAGATGGGTATCGGAGGGTCTATGTGAAATAAACCATTGCCAGGTACATGCGCAACCTAGCAAACGGGGCTAGTGGGATTCGAACCCACACATGGCGGAATCAAAGTCCGTTACCTTACCTTTTTGGTGATAGCCCTAAAATCTTTCTCCCGCTCCGCACCATCACAAAAGCAGGAGAAAGAATTGTGTGTGATATAATTACTATTTCTGTAATGCAAACAATATATGTGGAGGAAATCAAATTTAATATAATCGACTACAGAAATTTTTTAACGCTAAGTCGGATGTAAAGAATATTTGCTTGCGTACCGCTCCACAATCGGGTAAGCGTATCCTTCCGGTTTAATTATAGGTTTAACCCGTTCTATGATAAAAAACGGAATAATCCTCGTAGGAAATGCTAAAAACATATAGTTACCTCGCTGTGCAGATTAATATGGTATTCAGAATGATTCCTAATTCCATCACTGTAAAGAAGAAAATAGAAAACATCGGTATTTTCTGCTCGTTAATTTGCGTCATGAGGAATGCAGCCAACGTTGTGAACACTATTATGTTGATTGCTACAGCAATGATCGTTAATGGTAATCTCATTTTTCCTCTCCAATCATAAAATTAAGTATCTTCTCTGCGATTTCTTCTTCCGGCTCAAATGGCAAGCCGCATGAATTATAAGCAATTAAAGCCGATTTTAGGCTTGCTTTGAATCCGTGGTAAATTTCCCCATGTTGGAGCAATTCGTGCCTTAAAACTGAAATTGCATCAGTAATTGATTGAGAAGTGAAACTAATTTGTGCCAAGCACTCCATTTCAATATCCGGCTCTGCCATCAATTCAAGACTAAATGTTGGAACTTCATCAACTGAAACATGAAAATCCACTGATTTCACTCTTGGAATCGTTTTACCATCAATAAGGCATTTAGTTCCAGCCCAATCATACGGTTTAGGGTTCACAATTCTTACAACAGGCATCTACACATCCCCTTTCTTGTGCATTGCAATACGCTAGAAGATGTTCTGTAATCTCTTGAAGCTGATTTGTGTCGTACTTTGCAAAGGTCTGCGGTTCTTTATCATGCAATGGTGACAATGTACCAAATTTGCTAGGTTCAACAGTTATCGTTGCATTAATCAGCATGGACGCCACGTCAATTGGTTTATCTGGAAGCATTAAATCGTCCTGATTCTTCTTGCCACCGATAACGCATTCGATTCTGTCGGCTCTTACCATTGTG
>ERZ1034691.364-NODE-364-length-36990-cov-17.580669_pt1 | contig 36990 bp, 35 predicted proteins | sample MGYA00520638_ERZ1034691 | MGnify/ENA primary metagenome ERZ1034691 (study PRJEB33766, sample SAMN09781763) | gut metagenome | biome: gut microbiome | host: Homo sapiens | place: Madagascar | study: EMG produced TPA metagenomics assembly of the PRJNA485056 data... | reverse complement strand
AAGGAACAAGATATGGAATCTGTTGTCGAGCGCTTCCTGCGCTATGTAAGCTATGAGACCACCTCCGATGAATTCACCGGCACCACCCCCTCTACCCCGGGACAGAAGGTGCTGGGGGCTGCTCTGGCGGAGGAAATGAAGGCCATGGGCATTGCCGATGCCCACATGGACGAAATGGGCTATGTTTACGGCACCGTTCCCGGGGACGAGAGTCTGCCCACCATCGGCCTGATCGCCCACATGGATACGGCTCCGGATGCCTCCGGCAAGAATATCAAGGCCAGAGTCGTCAAGTACGATGGAGGGGATATCCTCCTGAACCAGGAGAAGGGCATCTCTCTGAAGGCGGAGGAATATGAGTCCTTGGCCAGAAACGTAGGCAAGCACCTGATCGTCACCGATGGCACGACCCTCCTGGGGGCCGACGACAAGGCCGGTGTGGCGGAAATCCTGACCGCGGCAGAGCGGCTCCTGACGGAGGGAGGCAAGCATGCCACGGTGAAGATCGGCTTTACACCGGACGAGGAGATCGGCTCCGGGGCGGATCACTTCGACGTGAAGGGCTTTGGCGCGGACTATGCCTATACCGCCGACGGCGGCACACTGGGAGAACTGGAATACGAGAACTTTAACGCGGCCTCTGCCGTGGTGACGGTTCATGGGCTGAATATCCATCCGGGCTCCGCCAAGAACAAGATGGTGAATTCTCAGCGCGTCGCCATGGAGTTTGACGGCCTGCTGCCTGTCCAGCAGAAGCCGGAGTACACAGAGGGCTACGAGGGCTTCATCCACCTGACGGATATGCAGGGCGAGGTAGAGAAGACTGTTCTGCGCTACATCGTCCGGGACCACGACAGCAAGAAGTTCCAGGAAAAGAAGGACCTCATGGCCGCCGCCGGGGACTATATCAACAGGAAGTATGGTGCCGGCACTCTGGAGTTGACCCTGAAGGATAGCTATTACAATATGCGGGAGAAGATCGAGCCCTGTATGTATATTGTGGACCGGGCCAGAAAAGCCATGGAGCTTGTGGGCATGGAGCCCAAGTCCGTTCCTGTCCGGGGCGGCACCGACGGAGCCAGACTCTCCTACGAGGGTTTGCCCTGCCCCAACCTGTGCACCGGCGGAGAGAACTACCACGGCCGATTTGAGTATATCCCTGTAGAGGATATGGAAAAGTGTGTGGAAATGCTTCTGGCCCTGGTTCGGACATTCTGAAAAAATTGACCAAGAAAATTCGTGGAGAGTTTACAATTCTTTCCGAAACCCCACTTGCTTTTTTCTGCGGGATTGGCTATACTATAACCAGTTTCAAAACGTCTGACCTCGGGGATCTGTGCCCGAGCTGTCCAAACCTACCATGGGAGGAAATCAAAATGAAAACGTTCAATTCCATTATGAAGGTCCTGGCTGTCTTGGCTGCCGTGGCCGGAACCATCTACGTGATCGCTGCCTTCGGTGACAAGATCGTTGCCTGGGCCAAGCGTGTCATCGGCTGCTGCCCCTGGGACGAGGGCATGGAAGAGGAGACTGCCCCGGAGGCTCCTGCCGCTGAAGAGGAGAAGACCGAGGCTCCCGCAGAGAAGACCGAGGCTACTGAGGAAGCTCCCGCCGCGGAAGAAAAGACCGTTGAGGACAATGTCCCCACTGCCAACGAAGAGGACTTCGAGGGCTGATCAAGGAAGAAAAACAGGGCTGTCTCAAAAGGCAGCCCTGTTTTTATACGTAACCGTAGAGACCCCGGACACTGACCTCTCCTGAGGACACTGGGGCAACGGTCCCATCCTCGAACCGGACGATCAGGTCTCCGTCTGAGCCAATGTCCAGAGCGGTGCCGTGGCGGACCTCATCTCCCCGGACCAGGGAAATTTTCTGCCCCAGGGTGATGCAGTCCTTCCGGTAGGTTTCCAGCATGGCATCCTTGCCGGTGAAAAGCCCCTGGCGCAGCTTGGCGAAGGACTCCATCATGGCGGCGGCCACCTTGGGGCGGGAAATCTGCTGCCCTGTGACCATGGCCAGGGACCCGGCGGTGGACCGGATCTCCTCAGGGAAGTCCTCCAAGCCTTGGCAGCAGTTGATGCCCACGCCGATGACCGCATAGTCTACAGTTCCCTGGGAAGTCATACCCAGCTCGGTCAGAATGCCGGAAATCTTCCGCTTTTGGCAGACCAGATCGTTGGTCCATTTGATCCCGGGACGGGTGCCGGTGGCCTGCTCTACGGCATCGCACATGGCCACGCCTACACCGCAGGTCAGGTGCATGATGTCCTCCGGGGGGCAGTTGGGGCGCAGCAGCACACTCATATAGATGCCTACGCCGCCAGGGGACTGGAAGCTCCGGCCCAGGCGGCCTTTGCCGCCGGTCTGGCAGTCGGCTACTGCCAGTGTCCCTTCCGGGGCCCCTTGGGCGGCCAGCTTTTTCAGGTAGTTGTTGGTAGAATCAACGGTGTCCAGATAAATGAATCGGTCCCGCCAGGGATAATCCTGGGGAAGATAAGAGAGAATTTCTTCTTTCATCTTTAATCCACATCCTTTACGACTTCTTCCGGAGGCGTATCCAGCAGCTCCGGGTGGTAGAAGACCCGCTTGAGATACTTGAGGAAAGCGGCGTAGTAGAAGCCGTCTACCGTCCGCTCATCCAGGGTGAACCGGAAATCGATGTATTTCCGCTGGACCGGCTCCCCTTCCAGATTCAGCTCCATGACCTTGCGCTTGCAGCCGAAGGCGCCGAACACCGGCAGGTTGCCAAAGTCGTACAGGTGGTGATACACGGGCGGGATGCCCAGAGAGCCCAGGGAGGTGAAATAGGCGCTGGCGTGGAAGGGACTGACTTCCAGCAGGGCCTTGGGCAAGAGTCCGAAGTAATCCATGGTTTTCAGCAGCCACACCAAAAATTTCAGCAGTACTCCGGGTACCAGGGTCAGAGCGAAGGCCACGTTGTCCACTCCGGCGTCCAGAGGGGTGTTTTTGACCTTGGTGATTTCCTGATTCATCTTCCGGTACACATCGTAGGCCGTGTCTCTGGGGCTCAGGTGGAGCTTGATCTCCGTTTCTGCTCCCTCGGTGGACATTTCCTTTTTGATGGTCATGGAAAACTGGATGTCCTCCCCCCGGGAGTAGATCCTCTGACCGGCAATAAACCGGTTGATCCCAGGGTATTTGGCCACTGCCCGGCAGTAGCAAGCCAGGAACAGGTGAAGCATACCGAAATTGGTCAGGCCTTCCCGGCGCTTATTGCGGATATAGCGCTCGGCTCCGGTGATTTCGAACTGCTCCTCAAAGAGGTTGGAGGAGCCGTTCCGGTTGACCATGATGTAGGGAATGATCATATTGGCAGGCGGAAGGCTCCGCAGCCGCCGCCCGTCTACCCGGTCTCCCCAGGTGGGGTGATACTCTCCCGCGGGGGAGATACGAATGGCGAAGATCAGCAGTGTGCAGCCCGCAAACAGCAGAGTGTTGGGCAGGAGCTGCAGCACCGCGTCCCAATCCCTCTGAAAAATGGCCTGACGGTTAAAGTAGTAGATACCGGTCAGCGGCAGTAGCATAATGGGGAACAGAAGCCACACCCGGTGGACCCGCTGGCCGGAGACCACATCCATATAGAGAAAGGCGAAGAAGAACAGGCTGATCCACAGCAGCCAGACAAGGGCCCGGGAGCCCAAGCTCTCCTTGACCCAGATGGCGGCGAAGAGGGCCAGCAGCCACACGGGGATAGCGGTTTTATAAAATTGCTCCCGGCCCTGACACAGGGCAATGAGGATGTACAGTGCCGTGGCGGCCACGGGCAGCACCACCCGCCACCACACATTGCCGGGGATGGCATTCATGGAAAAGAGCAGGACCCGGCTGATGGCGGAGGCGGAGAGCAGCAGCGTCATGAGCAGGACAAAGCCGTTTTTTGGCTCTACATAAAAGTGGACATTGTTTTTCATAGCGCACTCCTTACATACCTATGGCAGCGGCTGCTGCGGCGATGTGTTGGGGCTCCGTGCCGCAGCAGCCGCCCAGCAGGGAGGCACCATTCTGACGGCAAGCGGCGATGACCTGAGCAAAGGGCTCCGGCCCCATATCGTATTGGGCTGCGCCTGTTTCATCGATGACTGGCATACCGGCGTTGGGCTTGCACAGGATGGGCAGCCTGGTAAACCGGCGCAGGCGGCTGACCAGGTGCGGGGTCATCTCGTCAGCCGCCACACAGTTGAAGCCCAGGGCGGCAGCGCCCCATGCCTCCAGATCCTGAAAGAGCGGACCGGCATCGGTGCCGTTGAAGAGATAGCCGCCGGACTGCATGGTGAAGCTGATCATGGTGGCACCCGCGCCCTCCAGCTCGGCGGCGGTGAGGATGGCCTCTGCCTCCTGGGCGTACATCAAAGTCTCACCGATCAGCAGGTCCGCCCCGCCGTCTATGAGTCCCCGGATCTGACGGCGGTAGTTTTCTACCATCAGGTCAAAGTTCGCCGGATCCCAGCTGTCACAGTAGGCTGCCAGGGTGGCGATATCACCGGCTACCAGGCAGCCCGGGGCAGCGGACCGGCTGAGGGCGATGAGCTGGCTGTTGATGGCCTCACAGTGCGTGTCCAGCCCGATTTTTTTCAAGGCAATGGGCTGAGCCTGGAAGGTAGGCGCGTAGACAATCCGGCTTCCCGCCTCGGCGTAGCCCCTCTGAAGCCCCACAAGGACCTCTGGGTTGCGCAGGACCCACTCTTCGGTGGCAACCCCATTGGGCATGCCCATTTTTCGCAAATAGGAGCCGGTGGCCCCGTCCAGCAGCCATGGGCCGGAGCCCAGGGCCGCGTGAAATGCTTCCTTTGTCAGCATAACGAATCCCTCGTTTCGTGAATTTGGGTTTATTATAAAGGAAAATGGACAGGATTGCAATAGCGAACCCTTTCCGGGTCGGGTGTGGGGCGGCACGGAGTCCGGGCTTCTCCCGCCCCTCTTCCGCCGCCGGGGCGGCACCTTCCCCCAGGGGAAGGCAGGGTTTACAAGTCCCCCGAAATCTGCTATAATACGGGAACGAATTCTTACAAAAGGAGTTTACCATGAAAAAAACGGTATTGCGGGAATATGCCCGCCTGATTGTGAAAAAGGGCGTGAATGTCCAGAAGGGGCAGGAGGTGCTCATTTACGCCGACCTGGACCAGCCGGAGTTTGTGGCGATGGTGGTGGAGGAGGCCTACAAGGCCAAGGCCAGGAAGGTTTCCGTAGAGTGGAACTATCAGCCTCTGACGAAGCTCCATGTGCGCTACCGCAGCGTTACCACCATGGGCACCGTGGAGGATTGGGAGAAGGCACGGCAGCAGCACTATGTAGACGTGGTGCCTGCCCGGATCCATTTGATTTCCGAGGACCCGGACGGTCTCAAGGGCATCAATATGGAAAAGGTCACCAAGGCCCGCCGGATGAGCTATCCCATTCTGAAGCCCTACAAGGATCAGCTGGAAAATAAGCAGCAGTGGTGCATTGCTGCCGTTCCCGGCGCTGCCTGGGCCAAGAAGGTATTCCCCGGCATGCGGACCAGCACCGCTGTGGAAAAGCTGTGGGAAGCCATTCTGGATGCCTCCCGGGTGACGGATGACCCCGTGAAGGCTTGGGAAGATCACGATCAGGACCTGCAGGACCGCTGCGATTACCTGAACAGCCTCCACATTCGTTCCCTCCATTACACCGCGGATAACGGCACGGACTTTACCGTGGGCCTGATTCCTCAGGGACGCTTCTGCGGCGGCGGGGAGACCAGCCGTACCGGCATTTTCTTTAACCCCAATATCCCCACGGAGGAGTGCTTCGTCTCCCCCATGAAGGGGCAGGCCGAGGGGATCGTTTACGCCACCAAGCCCCTGAGCTACCGGGGCCAGCTCATTGAGGGCTTCTCCATCCGCTTCGAAGGCGGCAAGGCCGTGGAGGTCCGCGCCGAGAAGGGGGAGGACCTGCTGAGGACCATGATTTCCATGGACGAGGGAGCGGCCTACCTGGGCGAGTGCGCCCTGGTGCCCCAGAAGAGCCCCATCGCCGAGAGCGGCCTGCTGTTCTACAATACCCTGTTCGATGAAAATGCCGCCTGCCACCTGGCTCTTGGCATGGGCTTCCCGGATACGATCCAGGATTTCCAGAACAAGACATTGGAAGAGTGCCGGGAGCTGGGGGTCAACGACTCTATGATCCATGAGGATTTCATGATCGGCTGTGACTCCATGAACATCGATGCCCTCTGCGAGGACGGCTCCACCAAGCCCATTTTCCGGAACGGCAACTGGGCATTTTAAGAAAACGGAACTTTTTGAAAAAAAGAGAAAAAAGGACTTGCTTTTTTGAATCGGCTGTGCTATTATATTCAGGCGATTTGAGATTGCTGGGGGCGAGTTTGCCCTTTAACTGATATGAAAGAGGTGAAAGAAATGAAGGAAGGTATCCATCCTAACTACGAACAGACCACCATCCGCTGTGCATGTGGTAACGTCATCACGACCGGTTCTACCAAGAAGGACATTCGTGTTGAGATCTGCTCCAAGTGCCACCCTTTCTATACCGGCAAGCAGAAGCTGGTTGACACCGGTGGACGCGTCGATCGCTTCAACAAGCGTTTCGGCCTGAAGTAAGGTTTGTCTTCATTACCCGCATTACGGCAACGTAGTGCGGGTATTTTCTTTTACCCGCGCCTGGGAGAGGGGAAACCGGCGAAGCCGGGACGGGTGCGGGGCGAGTAAAGGTTTTTACTCTTGTCAGAAATATCATCTTTGTGCTATACTCTATTTACAAACCCTCGGGAGGATTTTATGGAAGAGAAAATTCAGGAGCGGGCTGTCCTGGTGGGCCTCAACGCCGACTGCTTTACCCAGGAGCAGACGGCTACGGAGGAATCCCTGGAGGAGCTGGAGGCTCTGCTGGAGACGGCAGGGGGCTTCTGCACCGGGAAAATGCTGCAAAATCGCCATGTGCCGGATTCCCACTGCTTTATTGGGGAAGGCAAGGCCCTGGAAGTGAAGATGCTGGTGGAAGCTACCGCCTCTACCATGGTGATTTTTGATAACGAGCTGTCCCCGGGAAACATCCGGGCCTTGGAAGAGATCATTGGGGTTACGGTGCTGGACCGCAGCGCGCTCATTATGGATATCTTTGCCCAGCGGGCAAAGACCAAGGAGGGCCGCCTCCAGGTGGAGCTGGCCCAGTATCAGTATCTTCTGCCCCGGCTCTCCGGCATGGGCAGGAGCCTTTCCCGCCAGGGCGGCGGCATCGGCACCCGGGGTCCCGGCGAAACCAAGCTGGAAAGCGACAGGCGGCACATCCGGGAGCGGATCTCCCGCCTGGAGTCGGAGCTGGAGCAGGTGCGTCAGGTCCGTGGGGTCCAGCGGGAACGGCGGATGAAGAATTCCGTCCCCGTTGTGGCCATTGTGGGCTACACCAACGCGGGAAAGTCCACCCTGCTCAATCAGCTTACCGGTGCGGGGATCCCTGCCAATAACCGGCTCTTTGACACCCTGGACACCACCTCCCGGCAGCTGAAGGTCTCTGACAACCTGGACGTGATCCTGTCTGACACGGTGGGATTTATCTCCAAGCTTCCCCACCATCTGGTGGACGCTTTCCGGGCTACCCTGGAGGAGCTCCAGTATGCGGACCTGCTGCTTCATGTCATCGACGCGGCGGACCCCAATCGGGAGGACCACATCGCCGTGGTGGACAAGCTGATTTCCACCCTGGCAAAGCCCGGGACTCCGGTGATTTACTGCTACAACAAGGCGGACCTGGTCTCCAAAGAGGAGATCCCCGTGGGGGAGAATGTGATTGCCGTCTCCGCCGCCAAGGGCGTCAATATGGATGCCCTGCTGAAAAAAATCGAGGATACCCTGGGCCACGCCCGGCACCGGGTGACCCTCCGGCTGCCCTATTCCATGGGCGGCACCGTGGACACCCTCCATTCAAAGGCCAAGGTCTTTTCTGTGGATTACACCGGCGAGGGCATTGAGATCGATGCCGTGCTGGATGATATCCTTTACGGACGGCTGCGGGATTATGTGATAAAGGAGTAAAAGGCCTTGGAAGAATATCTGGTGCCTACCGCCTTCGGGGAGGACGAATTTATAGAGAAGAAGTCCCGTTTCATTGGCCGCGTCTGGCCGGTGGAGACAGAGGAGGCGGCGCTGGAGAAGATCCAGGAGATGAAAAAGAAGCACTACGATGCCACCCACAACTGCTGGGCCTACATTATCAAGGACGGTGCCGTCCGTTTTTCCGATGACGGAGAGCCGGGAGGCACCGCCGGAATGCCCATGCTCCAGGTGCTCCAGCGGGAGGGCCTGTTCAATGTGGTGTGCGTGGTGACCCGCTATTTTGGCGGTATCCTTTTGGGGGCCGGCGGATTGGTTCGGGCCTACACCAAGGGGGCCAAAATCGCCCTGGACGCGGCGGGGAAGTCCTGCAAGCGGGTGTGGACTGCCCTTTATTTACCCTGCCCTTACCCCTTTTACGAGCGGGTGAAGCTGGCGGTGGCGGAGTACGAGGGGATCATCCGAAAAACCGATTACGGCGCGGAGATCGAACTGGAGGTCCTGTTCCCGGAGGCCAAAACCGAGGCCTTCCTGGCTCACCTGACGGACCTGACCAGCGGGACTGTGGAAGCCCTGGAGATCGGGAAGGAATACAGGGCATTTCCCATTTGAGCATCTATAAACAAAGCTGTCATTGCGCATCAGTGTCTACACTGGTGCGGCAATCCCCGGAATTCTCTGGAGAATAGAAAAAGGAGTGATCATCCATGACCGTACGGGAAGAACTGGAGCGTCTGGAGCACCGACGCTTGAATCCATTGGCGACCTTCGCCGATGGCTCCACCGGCAGACCGCGTCAGGAGCCGGAGCGGGTGGAAGATGTGCGGACCTGCTTCCAGCGGGACACAGACCGGGTGGTGCACAGCAAGGCCTTCCGGCGGCTGATGCACAAGACCCAGGTATTCCTGCGGCCGGAAGGGGATCACTACCGGACCCGGATGACCCACACCTTGGAGGTTACCCGGATCGCCAAAACCATCACCAGGGCATTGGGCTTGAACGAGGACCTGGCGGAGGCCATTGCCATGGGCCACGACCTGGGCCACACCCCCTTCGGCCACGCCGGGGAGGGAGCTTTGTCGGCCTGCCTGGGGAAGCCCTTTCGGCACAACGAGCAGAGTCTGCGGGTGGTGGACTGCCTGGAAAAAGACGGCCAGGGGCTGAACCTGACCAACGAGGTCCGCATGGGCATTCTCTGCCACACCGGGGCGCGGCTCCCCGATACCCTGGAGGGGCAGATCATCCGCCGGTCGGATCGGATCGCCTACGTGAATCACGACATTGACGACGCGATTCGGGCGGGGATCCTCCGGGAGGCGGATATTCCCAGAAGTGTGGCTCTGACCCTGGGGGAAAATCCCAGGGACCGGATCAATACCCTGGTCTGCGATGTCATCGCCACTTCACGGGAGGCGGGTGCCATTGCTATGACCCCCAGCGTGGAGCTGGCCTTTACGGAACTGCGGGAATTCATGTTTGAGCGGGTCTACCGGAATCCCGTGGCCAAGGGGGAGGAGAGCAAGGCCCAGGGGATGCTCCAGCGGCTCTTCGAATACTACATGGCCCACCCGGAGGCTCTGCCGGAGGATTTTCAGCCTCAGCTGAGCTTCGACGGAATGGAGCGCACTGTCTGCGACTATATTGCCGGTATGACAGATAACTACGCGGTGGGAAAATTTACAGAGATTTTTGTACCTTCCGGCTGGAATGTCCGGGGGTAATATGGTATAATGACAGAAGAACCCTCTCAAAAGGGAGGGAGAGCCGGGACAGGATGGGGCCCCTCATCCGTCTGGCTTCGCAAGCCGCCTTCCCCAACGGGGAAGGCAAAGAGGAGGGATTACATTTGCCATTTCCACCGCAGTTTTTGGACGAGCTGGCGGCCCGGAATCCTATTGAAGAGGTTGTGGGCCAGTATGTGAATTTGAAGCGGTCGGGCAGCAATCTCTTTGGCCTGTGTCCCTTCCACGGAGAGAAGACCCCCTCCTTTTCTGTCGCTCCGGACAAGGGTATTTTCTACTGCTTCGGCTGCCACAAGGGCGGCAGCGTCATCAATTTCGAAATGGAGATCGAGGGCCTGAGCTACCCCGATGCCGTCCGGGCCCTGGCCCAGCGGGCGGGGATGGAGGTGCCGGACGACGAGCAGTATCGGGCCGTGTACCAGCGCCAGGAACGGCTCTGGGCACTCAATAAGGAAGCCGCGCGCTTTTTTGTCAAGGAGCTCTACGGCCCTGCCGGACGGGAGGGACTGGCATATGCCCAGAAAAGAGGTATGTCGAAGGGAACTTTGACCCGGTTCGGCATTGGCTTTGCTCCGGCCGGTTGGAGAAATCTGTGTGATGCCATGAAGGCGAAGGGGTACACGGAAGAGGAGCTGCTTGCGGCTGGTGTGGCCTCTGAGAAAGACAAAAGCACCTATGACCGGTTCCGGAACCGCTTGATGTTTCCGATTATTGATGTTCGCGGCAATGTGATCGGGTTTGGCGGCCGGGTCATGGATGATTCGAAGCCAAAGTACCTGAATTCTCCGGAGACCATGATTTTCAACAAGCGGAAAAATCTGTTTGCTCTGAACATTGCAAAAAAGACAAAATTGGGGTATATGATCCTGGTGGAGGGGTATATGGATGCCATTGCCCTGCACCAGTACGGTTTTGACTGTGGGGTTGCGTCCTTGGGTACGTCCTTGACGGAAGAGCATGCCCTTTTGCTGAGCCGGTATACACAGCAGATCGTCCTGATTTATGACGGCGACGAGGCGGGGCAGAATGCCACCAAGCGGGCCATCCCCATGCTTGAAAAGGCGGGGCTCCAGGTGAAGGTTTTGCAGATGCGGGATGCGAAGGACCCTGACGAGTATTTGAAGAAATTCGGGGCGGATAAATTCCGGATTTTACTGGAGGACAGCGCAAACCGGGTGGAATATCAGCTGCGCGCAATCGAGAGAAAATATGATTTAAAGGTTGACGAAGATCGGGTAAAATTCATTACCGAGGCGGCAGAGCTTGTCAGCAGCCTTCCCAATGCAGTCCAGCGTGAGGTCTATGGAAACCGTGTGGCAGAGGCTGCGGGAGTCAGCAGCGAGGCGGTACGGCTTGAAATAGGACGAATTTCCAAACGCCACATCAACAAGGAAAAGAAAAAGCAGGAACGGATCAGTCTGGCTCCGGCCATTGCAAAACAGCCGAAAAGCAAGACCATTCGCTACGATGATGTAAAGTCCGCTATGGCGGAGGAAAATGTGATCGCCCAGTGTATGAAAGATGCCGGACTGATGGAAGAGGTTTCAGACCTGGATTCCAGTGTGTTTTCATCGCCCCTGCTTGGGAAGGTTTTTGACCAGATGAAGGCACAGTACCGGGCAGGGAAGGAGCCGTCCTTTGCCGCGCTGACGGATCTGAACGAAGACGAAATGGCCCACATTGCCGGCGTTCTGCAAAGAAATGACGATGTGGTTTCCGAAAAGGCATTGACGGACAGCGTTATGGTGATCAAGGATCGCCATGAGAGCAAAAACAATGGCACCGATGAAGCCCTTTTGGCTCGGATGCGAGAGCTTCAAGAAAGAAAGGGAAGAAGACCATGACAGAGCGATTTGATCAGGAACCAGACCAGGAAACCCCCATCCCCGTCCCCACCGATGAGGATGACATCCGCCAGTATCTCCGGGAGATCCGCAGCTATCCCCGGCTGACGCCGGAGGAGGAGCGGGAGCTGGCCCAGCGCTGCGCCCAAGGAGACGAGGAGGCCATCCGAAAGATGGTCAACTGCAATCTGCGGCTGGTGGTCTCCGTAGCCAAGGAATACACGGGCCGGGGGGTGCCCCTGCTGGATCTCATCCAGGAGGGGAGCATTGGTCTGCTGGCAGCTGCCAGAAAGTTCGACTATACCCGGGATCTCCGGTTTTCTACATACGCCACGAAATGGATCCGCCAGGGCGTGACCCGGTGCCTTCTCAACCACGGCGGCACCATCCGGGTGCCGGTGCATACGGCAGAACGGATGCGCAAGATCCAGGCCGCCCGGGCCTACCTGCGTCAGCAAAACGGCCTGGAGCCCACGGCTCAGGAGATCGCCCGGCGGGTGGATCTGCCGGCGGAAAAGGTGGAAGAGCTTTTGCAGCTCTCTCCGGATATCTGCTCTCTGGATGTGCCCACCGGCGACGGGGAGAAGGGAACGCTGGGGACCCTGCTGGAAGACCTGGAGGCACCCCAGCCCCAGGAGGAGCTGGTCCGCAAGGAGCTGGAAGAAATGCTGGATAAGCTGCTCGGCAGTCTGACGCCCCGGCAGCAGACGATCCTCCGACTCCACTTCGGCATGGAAGACGGCACCTGCTATTCTCTGGAGGCCATTGGCGAAAAGCTGGGCATTTCCAAGGAGCGGGTCCGGCAGGTGGAGAAGCAGGCGATGGACAAGCTCCAGGCTATGGGTACCAGTATGGGATTGGAGGATTTTCTGGAATGATCGATATGGATATTTCTTTTGGGGATTCCCCTTGGGAAGCCTGGATGGACCGCAAAAGATACGGAGACAGCCTGAGCGCGGCCCAGCTGCTCACCTTTTTGGAGGAGGAAACCGAAGAAGGGGTAGAGGACGCGTTTGCAGCCCTGGAGGACCGGGGACTGAAGCTGGATGTCACCACCCTGCCTTCCCGGCAGTTCGTGGGCCAGGCGGCCCTGCGGCTCCGGCAAGAGGAGCAGATGGCCAAGGAAAACATGGCTCTAAAGGATCTGGGCCCCAATGACCCCCTGCGGCTGTACCTGGAAGAAATTGCGTCCCTGCCTCCTGCTGAGGAGACGGAGGAGCTGCTGCGCCAGGCGGCTGATGGAGACGAAAAGGCCCAGGAGATTTTGACGGGTGCCGGTCTTCGCCGGGTGGCGGAAATCGCCAAGGAGTTTACAGGCTACGGTGTGCTGCTGATGGACCTGATCCAGGAGGGCAGCATGGGGCTGTGGAAGGTGGTTTCCGGCTTCTCCGGCGGTGATTATCCCAGCCTCCGGGACGATGCCATTCGCCAGGCCATGGCCCGGGCGGTGACATTGCAGGCCCGGGAAAGCGGCGTGGGCCGAAAAATGCGTCAGGCCCTGGAAGACTATCGGGCGGTGGACCAGCGGCTTCTGGCGGAGTTGGGCAGAAACCCCACTCTGGAGGAGATCGCTCAGGAGCTCCATATGACACCGGAGGACACCGCCACCGTCAAGCGAAATCTGGATGATGCCCGGATCCTGGCCCAGGCCACCGCTCCCAAGGAGGAGACAGAGCCGGAGGAAGAGAATCAGGCTGTGGAGGATACCGCCTATTTCCAGATGCGCCAGCGGATCACAGAGCTCCTCAGCGTATTGCCAGAGGAGGATGCCAGACTTCTGAGCCTGCGCTTCGGTCTCGATAAGGAATTGCCTCTGAGCCCTGAGGATACAGGAAAGCGGATGGGGCTGACCCCTCAGGAGGTCGTGGCCCGGGAGGCCGCGGCCCTGGCCAGACTGCGCACCGAAAAAGAATAAGGAGAAAAGACTTATGGAAAAGAAAATTTCCATTGCCATCGACGGCCCTGCCGGGGCGGGAAAGAGCACCATTGCCCGGCGGCTGGCCCAGGAGATGGGCTACCGGTATGTGGATACCGGGGCCATTTACCGCACCGTCGCCTACTTCATGGACCTGTGGGGCGTAAGTCCCAAGGACACCGATGGGGTGAACCGGTACATTGACGAGCTGACGGTGAACATCGAATATGACGATGAGGGCGCCCAGCACATGATCATGAATGGTATAGATGTTACCGCCGATATCCGCACCCCGGAAATCTCTCAGAAGGCCAGCCTCATTGCCGCCCAGCCGGTGGTTCGGGAAGCGCTTCTTGATATGCAGCGGGAGGCAGCCCGGCAGTACGACGTAGTTATGGATGGCCGGGATATCGGCTCTGTGGTGCTGCCCAAGGCCACTGTGAAGATCTTCCTGACGGCCTCCGCCGAGGTCCGGGCCCACCGGCGCTGTAAGGAGCTCCAGGAGAGGGGCCAGAAGGTGGACTACGATCAGATCCTGAAGGACATCCGGCAGCGGGACTACCAGGACACCCATCGGGACATTGCCCCCCTGAAAATGACCCGGGATTCCGTGAAGCTGGATACCTCCGACATGACCATTGACCAGGTCATTGCCGCCATGAAGAAGATCATCGGGGAGAAAGTGGACCTATGAGTGTACGGGTAGCCAAAAGCGCCGGCTTCTGCTTCGGTGTCAGCCGGGCGGTGGAGCTGGTGCAGCAGGCCGCGGCAGCGGGAAAGCGGACACTGACCCTGGGGCCCATCATCCACAACCGCCATGTAGTGGAGCAGTTTGCCGCCGCCGGTGTCCGGGTCATCGATTCGCCTGAGGAGGCCGGGCCCGGGGACACGGTGGTGATCCGCTCCCACGGTGTCAGCCGGGAGGTGTATAAGCGGCTGGAAAGCACCGGGGCGGAGATCATCGATGCTACCTGCCCCTTTGTCAAACGCATCCACGGCCTGGTGAGCCAGGCGGAAGCAGAGGGGAGACTTCCTGTCATCATCGGCACTCCCACCCACCCGGAGGTGGAGGGCATTGCCGGCTGGTGCGGGGACTGCCGGATCTTTGATAGTGCAGATGCACTAAAAAAATGGGTCCAGGAGGAAGAAATTGGTGCGGATACGCCAATTTGCATGGTTTCGCAGACAACATCCACCGAAAGTTTGTGGAAATTATGCAGAAATTTTGCAAAAAAACAGTTTACTAACTTGAAAATATTTGATACAATATGTAAAGCGACTGAGGATAGGCAGACCGAGGCGGCAAGTTTGAGCCGTGAATGTCAGGCAATGGTCGTGGTGGGGGATGCCAAAAGCTCCAACACCGGACGGCTGGCCATGATCTGCCGAGAATACTGCGACCGTGTAGCTCTTGTTGACGATGCCAGCGAACTGGAGCCCGCGTTTTTCGCCGGTATCACTGATGTTGGAATCACGGCCGGTGCGTCCACACCGGCGTGGATTATAAAGGAGGTCAACAAGACTATGAGCGAAATTACCAATGCTGAGGCTGTGCAGGAGGAGAACTTTGCTGAGCTTCTCGAGCAGTCCATCAAGACTTTAAATACAGGAGATAAGGTTATCGGCACCGTTACCGGGATCGGCAATACCGAGATCCAGGTAGACCTGGGCACCAAGCACGCCGGTTACATTCCTTATGATGAAGTCAGCAACGATCCTTCCGTTAAGCCCGAGGATATTCTGAAGGTTGGCGATGAGATCGAGGTCTTCGTGGTTCGTGTGAACGACCAGGAGGGCACTGTGCAGCTGTCCAAGAAGAAGCTGGACGGCCTGAAGGTTTGGGACGAGATGGCTGACTACGTGGAGAACAAGACCACCATCGATGCCGTCATCACCGAAGAGAACAAGGGCGGCCTGGTCGCCAATGTAAAGGGTGTTCGGGTGTTCATCCCCGCCTCCCAGTCCGGCGTTGCCAAGGGCGGCGATATGGCTGGCATGGTGGGCAAGCCCGTGCAGCTGAAGATCACCGAGGTCAACCGTGCCCGCCGCCGCGCCATCGGCTCCATCCGTGCCGTGAACGCTGAGGCCCGCAAGGCTGCCCAGGAGAAGATCTGGAGCGAGATCGAGGTCGGCAAGAAGTACCACGGTGTGGTCAAGTCCCTGACCTCCTACGGTGCCTTTGTGGATATCGGCGGCGTAGACGGCATGGTCCATGTTTCCGAGCTGAGCTGGAACCGGATCAAGACCCCCGCTGACGTTGTGAAGGTTGGCGACGAGATCGATGTTTATGTCATCTCCTTCGACCCCGAGAAGCACAAGATATCTCTGGGCTACAAGACCGATGCCATGAATCCCTGGAACCAGTTCATGACCAACTATAATGTGGGTGATGTTGTGGATGCCAAGATCGTCAAGCTGATGACCTTTGGTGCCTTCGCCGAGATCCTGCCCGGCGTGGACGGCCTGATCCACATCTCCCAGATCGCTGACCGCCGCATCGGCAAGCCCGAGGACGTTCTGTCCGAGGGTCAGGAGGTGAAGGTCAAGATCACCGATGTCGATGCTGAGAACAAGCGTATTTCCCTGTCCATCCGCGCTCTGCTGGAGGACGGCGAGGACGCCGAGTAATTCAGATCCATAAAAATACCGGGGTAGTCTGTCTGCCCCGGTATTTTGAATACTAGGAGGAGATTCTATGGTCAAGCACATCATTTTCTTCACCCTGAAGGAGGATGCCAATAAGGATGCGGTGATTACCGCCGCGGAAAAGGCCCTGATGCCGCTGGTGGGCAAGATTCCGGGCCTTACCAAAATGGAGGTCCGGCGGTGCTTCAGCGGTCCTGACTTTGTGCTCTATTCCGAGCTGGAGAGCAGGGAAGCCCTGGCAGTCTATGCCGACCATCCCGCCCATATTGAGGCCAAGAGCCACTTCTTTTCCTGGGTCCAGGGCAGAGCGGCTGCCGATTACGAAGTATAAGGAGAGAAAAACATGAAAGCAATCGTTACCGTTGTAGGTCAGGATCGAGTGGGTATTATTGCCGCCGTCTGCGCCAAGCTGGCGGAATTCAATGTGAACGTGCTGGATATCAGCCAGACTGTCATGCAGGGTTATTTCACCATGATGATGGCCGCGGAGGTATCCGGCTGCAACGTGCCTCTGGCGGAGCTGGCCCAGAGAATGGATGAGCTGGGAACATCCATGGGCCTGTCTATCCGGGTCCAGCGGGAGGATATTTTCCAGTCCATGCACCGGATTTGAGGAGGAGACAATGCTGGATCAAAAGGATATTCTGTCTACTCTGGACATGATCGATAATCAGCACCTGGACATCCGGACCATTACCATGGGCATTAGCCTCTTGGACTGTGCGGACCCGGATCTGAATAAGTGCTGCGAAAAAATCTACAATAAGATCACACGCTGCGCCAAAGACCTGGTAAAAGTCGGCCAGGACATTGAGGCCGAGTTCGGCATTCCCATTGTCAACAAGCGCATTTCTGTTACGCCTATTTCCCTGGTGGCCGCTGCCTGCCAGACGGAGAGCTATGTGGAGATCGCCAAAACTCTGGATCGGGCGGCCAAGACCTGCGGTGTCAACTTTATCGGCGGCTTTTCCGCCCTTGTCCAGAAGGGCTGCACGGAAAGCGACTGGAAGCTGATCCGCTCTATTCCGGAGGCAATGGCCTCCACCGACATGGTCTGCTCCAGCGTCAACGTGGGCTCTACCAAGGCGGGCATCAACATGGATGCCGTGGCAGAGATGGGCCGTATTGTGAAAAAGACTGCCGAACTGACCAAAGACAAGGACTGCCTGGGCTGTGCCAAGCTGGTGGTTTTTGCCAACGCCGTAGAGGACAATCCCTTTATGGCCGGTGCCTTCCACGGAGTCGGCGAGCCGGAGTGCGTCATCAATGTGGGCGTTTCCGGCCCCGGTGTGGTGTACCATGCACTTCAGAGTGTCAAGGGCCAGCCCTTTGACGTGGTGGCTGAGACGGTGAAGAAAACTGCCTTCCGAATCACCCGTATGGGTCAGCTGGTGGGCGTAGAAGCTTCGAAACGGCTGGGAGTGCCCTTTGGCATTGTGGACCTGAGCTTGGCGCCTACCCCTGCCATTGGCGACAGTGTGGCCCGGATCCTGGAGGAGATGGGCCTGGAGGTCTGCGGCACCCACGGCACCACTGCGGCCCTGGCCCTGCTGAATGATGCTGTGAAGAAGGGCGGCGTCATGGCCTCCAACCATGTAGGCGGCCTTTCCGGTGCCTTCATTCCTGTGTCTGAGGATGAGGGCATGATCGCTGCTGCCGAGCAGGGCACCCTGCAGCTGGACAAGCTGGAAGCCATGACCTGCGTCTGCTCTGTGGGCCTGGATATGATCGCTGTCCCCGGGGATACCAGCGCTGCCACCATCTCGGCCATCATCGCCGATGAGGCGGCCATTGGCATGGTCAATACCAAGACCACTGCCGTCCGGATCATCCCCGCTTTGGGCAAATCCTTCGGAGACCGGGTGGAAATGGGGGGCCTGCTGGGCTCCGCTCCCATAATGCCTGTGCACAAGCAGAGCAGCGAAGCCTTTATCGCCCGGGGTGGAAGAATCCCGGCACCTCTGCAGAGCCTGAAAAACTAAAAAACCTTCCCCTGGGGGAAGGCAAATGATCCCCGAAGGTAGCGCCTTCGGGGATCCTACTATTATAGGGCATGTCCCAGCAGATACCAGATGATGAAAAATCCCGGCAGCAGAGGCAAATAGGCGGGCAGGGCCGATGGGCTGATGTGGACGATCAGAAAACTGAAGTGGTCCATGGCATAGAACACTCCGCAGAGAATAGCGGTGGAAAGCACGGACTTGGTCAGCTGCTTGCCAATGTGGCTGGAAAAGAAGAAGGTATACAGAGCGCCCAGGACAGGGTTCACCACCGTCAGAAAAATACCCAGCACCAGCTTGAACAGACCCAGCAGCATGCAGCACAGCAGCACCACCAGCAGCACCGCCGGAGCGTGGTATACAAGCAGGGTGGGCAGATACTTGTTGATGGCCCAGTTGGCCGCCAGATGGAGGCCCATGGCCAGCACAACACTTAAAAAACGGGACAGGAACCAGGTGATGGGACTCTCACCCTCCGGCAAAACGGAGTCCATCAGATTCACCAGGAAGGCAAGGATCAGCAAGGCCAGGATCTGGCCGCATAAGGTCTCAAAGGAGGTCCCGTGGAAGGGAAGTACAAAGAGATATTCCTTGACAAAGGTGACAAAGGGCAGGGGGGTCAGCAGCTTTTCCAATCCCGCGGGCTGGAAGGCGTAGACAATGACGGTGATCACATATACCGTCAGAATTCCGGCGGCGGAGGACATGGCGTGATTCAGATCCGACCGATTGCCAAAAAGCACCCTGGCCAGCAGTCCCACACCCAAAAGGACAGCGGCGAAAATCAGGATAAACTGGAAGGAGGAGCCAATGTCAAAATCCTTCGGAATGGCCGAGGCGGCGGCTGTAAGGAGCTTTGTAATGTCCTCGGGGATCATGTCTGACGCAGCACCCCAAAGGGCGCTGAGCTCCTGTGTGAGGCTTGAAATGTCCATAGAGTAACCTTTCTAACATAAAGGGATACGAATAGTATAGACGGGAAAAAGAAAAGAAATACCAAAAAACCTCCGCCGAAAACGGCGGAGGTGAATAGCCATTTCGAGATAAATTACTTGATCTCGGCCTCGGCGCCAGCTTCCTTCAGCTCGGCAACCAGCTTCTCGGCATCTTCCTTGGAGATGGCTTCCTTCAGGGTCTTGGGGCAGTTGTCCACCAGATCCTTGGCGTCCTTCAGGCCCAGGCCGGTAGCGGCACGGACAACCTTGATGACACCCAGCTTGGAAGCGCCGGCGCTCTTCAGGATAACGTCGAACTCGGTCTTCTCTTCAACCTCAGCGGCAGCGCCGGCAGCGGGAGCGGCAACAGCAGCGGCAGCGGCGGAAACACCGAACACATCCTCCAGGGTGTGGACCAGCTCGGACAGCTCCAGAACGGTCAGACCCTTAACTTCCTCAACGAGAGCAGTGACTTTTTCACTAGCCATGGTAATAATCCTCCTAAAAAGTAGATTGTAGTTTTGTTTTTAACTTACGAACTTAGGCTTCTGCGGTAGCAGGAGCGCCGCCTTCCTTCTGCTCCCGGATCTGATCCAGGACGAAAGCCAGGCTGGAGATAGGTGCCAGGAAGGTACCCAGAACGGAAGCAACCAGAGCATTCTTGCTGGGCAGCTCACCGAAGCCATTGAGCTGGTCGGCAGACAGGACGGAGCCTTCTACCAGGCCACCCTTGATGGACAGGGTGTTCTTGTTCTTCTTGGCAAACTCGCAGACAATACGAGCAGGGGCGATGGGGTCGCCGGTGGTGGAAGCCATAGCGGTAGTACCGTTCAGAATCTCGGCAAAATCGTAGCCAGCATCCTTGGCAGCGAAATTGGTCAGGGTATTCTTGACAACGGAGTACTCAACACCAGCTTCACGGAACTGCTTACGCAGCTCGGTATCCTGAGCAACCGTGATACCCTTGTAGTCCACGAAAACCACGGAAGAAGCTTCCTTGATCTTGCCGGACAGATTGGCAACAACGGCCTTCTTGCTCTCAAGAACCTTAGCGTTGGGCATAATTTTCACCTCCGAAAAAATAAAAATATCTTCCTGCCAAAGAGCAGAAAGATACGAAGAAAACAGATTCGACGCACCTCGGCAGGATTTAGGTTTGTACCTGCTGTCTTTGGCAACTTCGCTATTGTAGCATATGGAGTATCTTTTGTCAAGTGCTTTTTAAAAGAAATTCCGGGCATAGGAAGGCGCAGCTGAGAACCCTGGGAAGGGGACTCAGCTGCGCGGTTGTGCGTATCAGGCGGCGTTTTGGGCCTGAGCCAGGTAGTCATCCTCTCGCTGCTGCTTTTGCTGAGCCAGGTACTCCTTGGATTTTGTCAGGCCTTCGGAGACGATGGCATTGGTGCGGTCGTAGGACCGCTGGGCGTTGTTGAAATCATTGTCGGACATACTGAAATCCGACTGCCACTGGTCCCGGAGGTCATTGTGCAGGGGCACGATGTTATACTGCCGGGAGCCGGAGTTGCTGTTCATATACACCCAGGTGGGGACCAGATCCACATCCTCCAGATAGACGGTGCCGTCGGAATACTTGGAGAAGGTGATGGAGAACAGCACGCCGTCCTCTGTGTGGGCAGTGGAGATGGAGCTGATGTTGCCCGCCCTCTGGTTGGAGACGGCGTTGCCCATGGAGTAGAGGATCACGGTTTTATGATCCGGGTCTGTGGTGGACTCCAGCAGGTCCATGGGCTGGACCACGTGGGGATGGCCGCCGATGATCACGTCAATGCCCAGGTCGCACAGCTGCTGGGCCATGGCGGTCTGGGTCTGGTTGGGCTTCAGCTGGTACTCATCGCCCCAGTGGACGTAGAGCACCGTGGCCTCGGCCCCGGCCTCCTTCATGTCGTTCAGGTACCCTTCCACCTCGGAGTAGAAGGCGGGCAGATTGTTATAGGAGAAGAAGTTGCAGATCCCCGCCTCCTTGATGGCGGCGTTGCCATTGAGCTGGGGAGAGCCGTTGGAGCCTACGCCGGTGGCGTAGGTATAGCAGAGCATTCCCACCTTGATGTCATTGATATCTGCAATGGTCCACTTCTGCTCATCGGCATTGAGATAGGTTCCAAGAGTTTCCAGGCCAGCTCCCCGGACCACCTCCAGTGTGCGTTTGTAGCCCACCAGGGTGGTGTCGTAGCTGTGGTTATTGGCAGTCAGGAGCATATCAAAGCCCGCGTTCTTCACGGCATCCACAATGGCATCCGGGGAGTTGAAGTTGGGGAAGCCTGCGTACTGATAGCCGTTGTCCGTGCCTGCCAGGGTGGTTTCCAGGTTGGCTACGGCGTAGTCCGCGGCGCTGATATCATCGGTTACATAGCGAAAAATAGAGTCAAAGTTGTAGCCCGTGCCTACAGCGCCAGAGGAGATCACCGGCATGTGCATCAGAATATCACCGGTGGAGACAATGGTAGCGGTGGATACCACATGCTCCGGCTCCGGCATGGTGGTGGGGGGCTCTGTGGTTTCCGTGGCGATGGTGGGCAGCTCCGTTTCCTCTGTGGCCGCCAGGGTGGGGGCCTCTGTGGGGGCTGCAGTGCCGGAGGGTGTCTTGAAGCACAGGGCAATCACGGCGGTATCGGCCACCAGCAGCAGGACAATCAGGGTGATCAGGACGCCGACAATGGCAGAGCCTCTGTTTTTACGGTTGGAATGGGAAAAGGACATGGAAGTGGTTCTCCTTATGCGGCTTCCTCAGAAGAAGCAGTGGTTGGTTCGGTTTCGGCTGGCTCCTCGGCAGGAGCCAGGCCCGCCTGGACCTTCTGGAGGGAGGCGGCAATGATCTGGTTGGTCCGGTTCAGGGACGCTTTGGCGGAAAGCAGCTGGCTGTCTGTCAGGTTGCAGCTGCTTTGCCAGGAGTCCATATTGGCGGGATCCAGGGGGATGATGGGGTAGAGTCTGGAGCCGGAATCGCTGTTCATGTTCACCCAGGTGGGGATCAGGTCTACGGTGTCGATTTTCACGGTGCCGTCGGCATATTTCCCGAAGGTCAGCCGGTAGAGCAGACCATCCTCCGTCTCGCCGGTGGGCCGGGATTCGATTTCTTCCTTACGCTGATTGGATACGGCGTTGCCCAGAGAGTAGAGGACCACAGTCTTGTGGCTTGGGTCCTGGCTGGATGTCAGCAGGTCCATGGGCTCTACCACGTGGGGGTGGCCGCCGACGATAGCATCGATCCCCAGGTCACACAGAGCCTGGGCCATGGCGGTCTGGTTTGTGTCGGCAGACAGCCGATACTCTGTGCCCCAGTGGATGAAGAGAATGGTGGCATCTGCCCCGGCGGCCTTCATTTCCTTGACATAGGTGCCCAATTCCTTGTAGAATTCCGGCAGATGGTTATAGGTGAAGTAGTTGAGAAGGCCCTCCTCCGACAGCTCATTCACAAAGTTGAGCACCGGTTTGCCGCTTTGGTTGAAGCCGTCGGAATAGGTGTAGCAGACCATGCCGAGGTTGATGCCGTTTACATTGACGACGGTCCATTTCTTCTCGTCGGCAGTCAGGTAGGTGCCCAGGGTTTCCAGGCCCTTTTCCCGGACCACCTGTACGGTCCGCTTGAAGCCCACCAGCCCTGTATCCAGGCTGTGGTTATTGGCGGTGAGAAGCATCTGGAAGCCCGCATCCTTGGCGGCATCCACAATGGCGTCAGGACTGTTGAATTTTGGGTTTCCGGAGTAGGCGTAGCCGTTGTCCGTACCTGCCAGGGTGGTTTCCAGGTTGGCAACGGCGTAGTCTGCCTGCTGGACAATGGGGGAGATGTAGCGGAAAATGGAGGAGAAATCGTAGCTCCCGTCCTCTTGCTTTCCGGAATCGATGACCTTCTTGTGCATCAGCAGATCTCCCGTGGCAAGAACCGTGGCGGTGGAGACGGGTGCTTCCGGATCCGTAGGCTCCGGCTCGGTGGTCTCATCTTGGATTTCTGTGGGCTCTGTGGCCGGGACCCTTGCCTTCTTGCCGGGGACCTGGAAACAGGCGGAAATGACCAGAATGTCCGCAACAGCCAAAATTGCGATCAATATGGATAAAATACGTATTTTCTTCTGTGGGGATCGGGACATGGGTACCTCCTAAAATTAGGTATCCAGCAGATACCGGACTTCGTTGACGATCTTCCCGCCGCTGACGTAGATCTTGGGGACCCGGCGGGAAATGCCGCAGACAAACTCATAGTTGAAGCTGTCTGCCGCCGCGGCGATTTGCTCCATGGAGATCTCCTCCTGGCCGCTGCGGCCCACCAGGACCACGGTGTCCTCCAGCTTGGTTTCCGGGATATCCGTTACGTCTACCATCAGCTGGTCCATGCAGACCCGGCCCAGGATGGGGGCTTTTTTCCCATGAATGAGGACATAGAACCGGTTGGATAGGCTCCGCCGGTAGCCGTCGGCATAGCCCACGGGGATGGTGGCTACCCGGGTGGGCCGGGTGGTGGTGTAGGTGCCGCCGTAGCTGATCTCCCGGCCAGCTTCCAGGAGCTTCAAGTGGGTAATGCGGCAGCGCCAGCTTAGAGCGGGGGTCAACGACAGCACGCTGGGGTCTACCTCGTCGCTGGGGTAGAGACCGTAGGTGATGATGCCGGAGCGGACCATCTCACAGGGATAGTCAAAATTCATGATGCCGGCAGAGTTGTCCAGGTGGCGGATGGGGATGTTTACCCCCCGGGCTTTCAGCATTTCGTCAAACCGGTAGAAAAGCTCCGCCTGCTTTTTGGAGCGGGTCAGATCGCTGCTATCCGCCGTGGCGAAATGGGTGAAAAGACCCTCGGCACGGAGCCCCGGAAGATTCGCGATGCGGGCGCACTGGTCCGCCGCCGCCGCCGTGGCCTGGAAGCCGATGCGGCTCATGCCCGTGTCCAGGGCAAAGTGGAAGGGGGCTTGGGTAACGCCTAGGTCCACCGCCGCCTGGGACAGGGCCAGGGCATCCTCATAGTGAAAGATGGAGGGGCGAATACCGTAGCGGATGGCATTGGGGAAGGCCGTCACCGGGGTGTAGCCCAGAATCAGAATAGGCGTTTCCAGTCCCGCCCGCCGGAGCTCCATAGCCTCCAGCATGGAGCTGACGCCGAAGAAAGCGCATTTATCCTGCAAGAGCCGGGCCACCTGGATGGCCCCGTGGCCGTAGGCATCGGCCTTGATGATGCCCATCACAGGCAGACCGGTCTTTTCTTTGACGGCAGCGATATTTTTTTCAATGGCATCCAGGTCAATGACCACCTGGGTATTGTCGTAATTCAAGCATATCAACTCATTTCCGTAAACTCTTCCCCATTTTAGCACTTTTGGGCCGAAAAGTAAACCATGTGAAGGAATATTTAAGAAAAGTACAAATATGGATGCCTTGCGCATAGGAAGCGGATGTGATATACTGAGGAAAAAGAGGAGGAGGGTACCCAATGGAAAAACATGACAATTACGCCATTGCCTCTGCCAATGCCCGGAAGCTGTTCCTGAGCTATGACCAGGAGGCTCTGATCCGAAAATTAAACCTGCACTACGATGATGCCTGGCTCTATACCCGGTTCTTCGACAGAGATTACCGGATCTCCCGCTTGACTGGCAACATGGAGCGGCTGGAGGGGGCAGCCTGGCAAAGCGCCAACGGCTTCCATGAGGTGCTGACCCTTATGGACCTGCTCTGCGACAGCCGGGAAGACCGGCACCTGTCCGGAAAAGTCCGGAATATGCTGGACTTCGGCCACCAGTTCCACCAGACGCTGCTGGAGGAGAGCCGGGATCCCTTTGCGGAGAAGATCCAGGAGAATCCCGCCGCCTTCGCCGCCGCCTGCGGCCAGATGGGCGGAAAAGAGCGAAAGGGAGCGGATGCGGGCTTCGACATCCCTGTGTTTCAGGAACTCTCTGTCACCCTGCTCTTCTGGGAGGGAGACGAGGAGTTTGCGCCCAGGCTGCGGTTTTTGTGGGACGAGAATGCCCTGCAATATCTGAAGTATGAGACCATGTACTACGCGGTGGGGTATCTGAAGGAGCGGCTGGAGGAGAAAATGGGCTGAGTATTGGCAGTTCCGCCAAAAATATCCGCGAAGATTTGTACAACTCTCCCATTGCCGCAATGGGAGAGTCATGGTATAGTTAAGACACAAAGGGAGATACCGATGTAAGGCATTTCCTGGAGGGTCCCTCAAAACTGGGCAGGAGCGTTTCCTGATATCCGTTTCACATAGAGTCCATTGCCGGCTGAGAAATAAGAACTGTATCACGGAGACAGTCAGTGGAGACGCTTCCAAAAACTAAGAAAGCGAGGTTAACCAAGGATGTTAGATAATAAGACTGAACAGATTTGACCCCTGACGGAAGGTAACGGAATCCGTCAGGGGTCAAATCTTTTTTATAGGGTCACTGCCAATAAAAAGGGCAGGACACAGAAGAGGCTGTAGGCATACCGGAACTCAGCGTATACCGGAGTGGCAATGAGCAGCGTCGCAATGACTGCCAGCACGGGGACAGGCAGGAAGAGGGCCACAGGGTCCCTTTTGAGAAGGCCCAGGTACAGCGCCGTCAGGAATATCCAGGTTCCCGCGCCTATGGACAGGGTCAGCTTCAGCACCGGACTGCTTTCAACCAGTTGCTCCCAAGCGATGAAAGCGGCCTTGGCCTCCTCTACCGGCGGCGTGATGGAGATGCCCAGATCGTTTTCAAAGGGGGCGGGGAAGTGCCAGTAGGAGTAGCCGCCATTCCAGTAGCCCTTGGTCTGGTCTACCCAGGCGGACACAAATTGCAGAGGGTATTTTCGCAGAAGACCCAGATAGAGCTTTAGGTAGGTTCCCTTGTTCTGTTCTATAGCGGCGGTATCGGTAATTCCCTTGATGGGGTCAGAGATATAAGATTTATAAACCTTGGGGACCTGCTCCAGGTCCATGATTTGGGAGAGCAGGGCCGTCTCTTCCTCCGTCAGGGGGCAGCCATCGGAGACCACCTTGGCGATTTGCTGCAAGGGGATGGACAAGGACTCCGTAAACCGGGGCTGAGGCACATTGAAAAGCCGCATTACCGGCCCGGTGCATATAAAGCCCGCCAGGGCGGCACCGCAGAGGGCCAGACACAGCTTTTTCCGGTCCCTCCAGAAAAGGGGCAGAAACACCACCAAAGAAAGAGCCAGAGCGATTTTTCCGTTGCTCCGGGTCAGGCACATGAGAAAGGCGGAAAGGACCAGAAGGACCTTGTCCGTTTTTTTGTGTCTTCCCAGACCCTTCATCGCCCGGTAAAAGCTGAGGGTAAACAGCAGCACCGAGGCGGCAAAGAAGATGTCCTTCCACATGGCGAAGCTGTAGAGAATGTGATAGGGGAGCAGGGCGTAGCATCCCAGCACTGTCCAGCTTACCCATTTTCTCCGGCAGCTCAGCCCTACGGTGTCCACACTGTAGGCAAAGCCTGCGCTCATGAGCAGAATGGAGATCACGCTGTATGTGGCCACCGCGGCGTTTACGTCCCCGAAGAGAGCCAGACCCAGCTGGTAGCACAGGCCGATCAAGCGGGTGTAGAAGTAAGGGTGATGGTTTGTATAAGGGGTTTGCCCCAGGATCTGCTGAAGCTGATACACGCTGTCGTAGGTCAGCACCCCGGGATAGTAGCACAGGGAAAAGACCAACAGATAGACGGCGGCGAGAATGCCGAAACTGAGCAGAAAGCCGGGGCCGTATTCCGGAGAAGCGTCACACCGGTCCGTGGACCGGTCCGCAATGACACGCTCAGCCAGAAGGGCCAGGATCTGCCAGAACAAAAAGCATCCGCCCAGATAGAAAATCCCGGCTCGTGCCCAATAATACCGGTTGGCGGGCCGCATACTGCCGCTGACCGGGTCAAAGAGCCGAAGATTGGCCAAAAGCACCAAAAAGGACAGGAGCAGGGCGAAGACGAGGGTCAGCCCCGCTGCTTTCCGGTGAGTCCGGAGCCGGAGCAGCCAGCAGCCGAGCCCCAGAATCGTTACGGCCACATATACGCTGTAGAAGCTGTCGGTTAAACGCAGATACAAGCACCAGTAGAGCCCCGCCCCTGCCCCCAGGAGAGAGGCAAGGGCGGAAAAAAGCTTCTTTTTCTCCATGGCCTTACTTTTCCAGCAGCTGCCGCTGACGGTCGCTGACCTGAATCAGGGCATGCTCAAAGGACTGCCGGTTCTGCTGCCGTATGGTCTCCAGGATCAGTCCGGAGAACAGGGATTGCAGGGCGGCAATCACCGTAAAGCCGCAGACGATGAGGGTGGGGAAATTGGGCACCAGGCCGGTAATGGCGTAGGTACGCAGCACAGGGATGAAGAAAACGGCAGAAAGCAGGAAGAGAATCAGGCTGATGATTCCGAAGAATCCCAGGGGCTTATAGACCCGGTAGAGCTTGGCGATGGTTTTCAGCACCTTGAAGCCATCGGAATAGGTGTTCAGCTTGGATACGGAGCCCTCGGGCCGGTCCCGGTAGTCGATGACTACGTTTTCCAGGTGCATATTGTTCATGACGGCGTGGATGCTCATCTCCGTCTCAATTTCAAAGCCCTTGGAGATCACGGGGAAGGTCTTCACGAACTGGTAGCTGAAGGCCCGGTATCCCGTCATAATATCCTTGATATTGTTGCGGAACAGCAGCTGAATACTGCCCCGGACCAGACGGTTGCCCAGGTTGTGAAAGGGCCGGGTATTCTCCGTGAAGTAGGTAGAGGACAGCCGGTCGCCGACGACCATATCCGCCTGCCGATTCAGGACCCGGTCTGCCATATCCCGGGCGTGCTCGGCAGGATAGGTGTCATCGCCATCGGCCATAATGTAGCACTGGGCATCAATTTCCCGGAACATCCGGCGGATCACGTTGCCCTTGCCCTGCATATATTCGTTGCGGACCACAGCCCCGGCCTTGGCGGCCAGCTCCGCGGTGCGGTCTGAGGAATTGTTGTTATAAACGTAGATGGTGGCCTCGGGCAGCACCCGGCGGAAATCGGTGACCACCTTCTCTACGGTTTTCTCTTCATTGTAGCAGGGGATCAATACGGCAATTTTATCCATTTGTTCTGTCTCCTTTGTCTTTCAGCGAGAAGCTGAGATAGGCCGCCAGGGCCATAACCGTTACGGAAAGATTCCGATATGTCATCCAATAGTGGACGGATGAGTGATTTTTCAGCACAAAATACCAGGCAAAAGGTACCAGGGCAATGAGCCCCAGGACCGGAAGCAGGGTGTTGTCCGGAGCAAACCGGTATTTTTTCGATACCAGCAGCCAGAGAAACAGGATCACCAGAGCACCAAACAGGATCAGGCAGCCTGGGCCCATCAGGGCTCCCAGGTTCTTTGCCAGAATTTCCGGGTAGGCCGCGGCGGTTCCCTCTCTCGCGGCGACCTCTGTGCCGGTGCGGTAGTGAACAGATGTGATGGCATCGGCCAGGATGTTCTGCCCGGTCAGCAGGGAGCCTACCAGCCACTTTCCGCTCCACATGCCGCCGTAGCCCAGGCCCCAGCTCAGACCTGAGAGAATGGTTTTTTTCAGCTTTTCTTTGGCACTGCCCCCAAAAAGGAGGATCTCCAGCAGCACACAGATGCCGAAAGCAGCGGGAGGATAGGTGAGAAAATCAAAGAAGGCGGTGCAGACACCAAGAAGCAGATAGAGCACCCAGCCCTTTTTTTTGGAGAAGCTGTCTATCCGAAGCTCCGCCAGAGCGAAAATCAGGGTCAGCAGATAAATGCTGGTAAACTGCATGCTCATGGCGGTGGATACCGGGTTCAAGCACACCAAAGCCAGCCCCAGAGGAACCGCCAGTCTGGGGCCCTGCCTCTTGTAGACCAGGCATAGGAGTGCCGCCGCCAGGCCAAATTGGACCGTCATCAGCATCATGCGGATATCCGATAGATTGAAAAACAGCAGCAGGGGCTTTAAAAACAGCAGATAGCCGTGCCAGTACCGGCCATAGGTGGTGATTTCCCCGTTCCGGGCCCCATAGACGTAATTGATGAGGGCATCTCCCGGGGAGAGCTGGGCCTTGGGAAAGTCCATCCGCCCATTCAGCATGGCATCCCGAATAGGGTTGCCGGAGCCCTCCAGCACGGCGGTCTGGAGTATGATGCTGTCTGTAAATCCGTCTAACCGGCTGCCGGGATATCCTGGGGCCCAGGTAAAGCTGCCGCCCTCCGTATCGATGATTTCATAGCTTTCGGCCACATTGGTCAGCATCCGCCCGGTGGGCAGCATGTAAACGCCGATCATCAGCACCGTACCCGCGGCAATGGATACCAGCAGAATGGCCAGGGCCTCCAGAATTCCACCCAGGGCTTTTTTTGAATTCACAGGAGAGAATTCCCCTTTCTTGTCATGTTTTCCTCATTATAACACAGGCGGGCTTTGATTGCTACAGGAAAAAGCAAAAACCTTGGTCAGTATGCACCCGAAAAAGCCTTGCTTTTTGAGATAGCCCTCCAGGCTTTCCCCGTAAAAATCCGGCCCTCGGGAATTGGAATAGGTATTGTACCCAACAAAGCCTCCCTCTTCCCGGCGGACCGCTACGAAATGGGCACCCAGCCGCAGTCCCTTGCGCCAGTAGTAAAAGAGTATGGCGGTAGAGCCCAGGGGGAGTATTTCATCGAACTTTCTCACGTCCGACTGGATTTCCACAGGAAACCCCCATTTTTTTAGCAAAATGGCAGGGCCCAAGCACAATGTTCCGAAGGTGCCGTGAAGCCCGGGAACCTGACGCTCCAATCCGTGGATAATTTCCTCCGGCGTTTTTGGGCGGCCCAGCAGGGTCAGGCAATTGTAGACCGCGATCCAGCCGCAGCCGGTTTTGGCGGAGGATCGGAGACCGTAACGCCAGCGATCCTCGGGAATATCCCTTTGATTGATAATAAGCTCATCCATGGACAGGGTGCTCCCGGATATACTGGTCCAGAATTCCGGCGGCGCTGGCCACCATGCGCGCGCAGGGACGGGTACGGTAGTATTCTGCGGTTCTGGGACTGGGGATGGGGTCCGAAGGCGGGTTTTTGAGAATTTCCCGGCAGATGATGCTGCCGCACTGCTCACGGAAGACCTGGGCCAGATGCTGGACATCCTGATACTGGGCCCGCTTTGCGGCGTCGTCGCCTGGTGTATCGTAGCCATAGACCAGCCCAAGGACCATCAGCATTCCGCTGACTGCCCCGCAGACCTCTCGCATCCGCCCCATGCCGCCTCCGAAGGAAGAGGCCATCTTTGCGGAAAAATCCTCGCTCAGTCCTGTTACATCGCAAAAGGCTACTGCCACAGACTGAGCACAGTTGTAGCCCTTGACAAATAATTCTGCCGCGTATTCGCTGTGATCCATATGGTGCCTCCATTGCTGCTGCCAATTTTTATCTTTGGTCCTCTTAGTATATCACAGCCCGCCTTTCAAAGCAACCGCCCAAAAAAGCCGCAGCCCTTTTGAGGCTGCGGCTGGAGAAAATCGGGCTTATTTCTGTGCCCGGCTGCCGAAGTTGACCACGGCGGTATCGCCCTGATGGTTGGTACCGAACTCGTAATCCTTGCCGGGGAGGACGGCATTCATCAGGATGCCTACCAGAGCGGCCACGGCCAGACCGGAGAGGCTGATGGTGATGGAGCCCAGAGGGATCTGAATGGAACCGGCGTAGTTGACACCCACAGCCAGACCCATGATCATGGCGGCAATCAGGACATTGCGGCTCTTCGTGAAGTCTACCTGGTTTTCCACCACGTTCCGGACACCCACGGCGGAGATCATGCCGTAGAGCACCAGGCTGACACCGCCCATGGTGGCGGCGGGCATGGCGACAATGAGAGCGGAGAACTTGGGGCAGAAGGACAGGACAATGGCGAACACGGCAGCCATACGGACCACCTTGGGATCATAAACCTTGCTCAGGGCCAGCACGCCGGTGTTTTCACCGTAGGTGGTGTTGGCGGGAGCGCCGAAGAGGGAGGCCAGGGTGGTGGCCAGACCGTCGCCTACCAGAGTCCGGTGGAGGCCGGGATCCTCAACAAAGTTCTTGCCGACAGTGGAAGAAATGGCGCAGATGTCGCCTACATGCTCCATCATGGTAGCCAGAGAGATGGGCATGATGGTCACGATGGCAGTCACCAGCAGACCATGGTCCAGGTTGGCGCCAAAGATGGAGAGGGCGGTCTTATGCCACACAATGGGGAGACCTACCCAGTCTGCCTGGCTCACCAGGGTAACCAGGTTCTGCCGGGAGGCAGGATCCACGATCATAGAGAAGGCATAGGAGCCGACCACGCCCAGCAGGATGGGAATGATCTTCACCATGCCCTTGCCCCAGATATTGCAGGCCACCACGATCAGGATGGCAACCAGGGCTACCCACCAGTTGTTGGCGCAGTTGGTGACGGCGGAGCCGGAGAGGGTCAGACCGATGCAGATGATGATAGGTCCAGTGACAATGGGGGGGAAGTAGCGCATGACCTTCTTGGCGCCGAACTGCTTAAAGAAGAAGGCCAGGACCAGGTACACAAGACCGGCGCAGGCAACACCGAAGCAGGCGTAGGGAAGCAGGGCATCGCCGCCATCGCTGCCCATGGCCCGGATGGCATTGTAGCCGCCGATAAAAGCGAAGGAGGAACCCAGGAACGCGGGGATCTTCCGGCCGGTGATCAGGTGGAACAGCAGAGTGCCAAGACCTGCAAACAGCAGAGCGTTGGCCACGTCCAGCCCGGTCAGGGCAGGCACCAGCACGGTGGCGCCGAACATGGCGAAGAGGTGCTGCACACCCAGCAGGAGCCTCTTGGAGGGTGCCAGGGTGGAGGCGTCGTACACGACGTCGGTATTGGTTTCAGGAGCAGACATAAAATACCTTCCTTTCTCTTTTCCGTGGGGCCATAGACCCCGATCCAGTACGAAAAAGGGGAACCGCAGCCATGAAGCTATGCCGCAATTCCCCCTTTCGCATCTTATCCGTGTCAGTATAACCCGATTGGAAGAGAAATGCAAGGAAAAAAAGATCTTTCTGTAACCAAAATGTGAACGGGGGAGGAATGAATTTTTGTGAAATATGCAGGGACAAAGAATTTCCTCTATGCGGCGGGAGAATAGGAAAGGGCCTGTGCTCAGTCCTCAGGGAATAGGGGATAGTCCTTCACAAAGTCCAAAAAGACCATGGGCACCCCGGCCAGCTCTTCCAGGGTGACGGATCGGCGCTGGGCGAAGGGGTGGGATACCCACGCAGACCGGCTGGCTCAGAGTGCCTAGGGAGATTCTGCCCTTTTTCAGGAAATAACGGCTAAAAATGCTTGAAACTCATGTAAATGAAGCTTTTTGCGCCTGGTATCTTACAAAATTTTCCAAAATGTGGAGAATACAAGAATACTGGGCTATTTATTCAGAGGTTCCTAAATTTAATATCCATATACTAAATCTATCAATCCAACACGATTAAACAAAAGGAACCGTCCTAGGAACAGTGTCAAAACATAAATTAATAGCTCTACATTATCGATATCTACCAATTGAAACTTGGATTTGGTTGCCTTATTCCACACCTTATATAGAAAGAAGCCCAAAACCGCGCCCAAGGTATTTACAATCAGATCATCAACATCCGTACCTCTGTAGCTAAACAACTGACTTATTTCAATCAAAGCGGACAATCCAAAACCCGCAATTGTTATATATATTGTCTTTCCCATTTTTCTCCAAATTAGAGGAACAAGAAAGCCAAAAGGAACAAACATTACAATATTAAGCATATATCCAACGATGTCAATTGATTTAGAAAATGGGATCCAATTTATTCGTTCTTTCATCTCATCTAATTCTGCAGTCATAGCATCATATATTGTCCCCACATCAGTAACATAAAAAACTGCCATAATATATAGTGCGAAGATAATGGGGAGTATGTAATTAGATTTGGTATTTGGTGTAGCATATTTTCCGCGAACATATCTCATACCTATCAGCACTATGAGAAATGGAACAAATTCGGATACAAATTCATACCAAAACGCAATAAAACTATACATATATATTACCTCCTATAAGCTAATTAAATTCAGATTCTTCTGAGCCTTCCTATGTGTTCATTGCTGTCATCAACATTGGCAATGAAATCACCATTACACCTGAATAATTGCAAAAAATGGGCAGATAGGCAATTTTATTTATGCTTTATCCAGGGCGTTATCCCAGTTTGCCATTTCGTTTTCAAGACCACTGCCGCACTGGCATGCACAGTGGTTAGATCTCGAAACACCTTCTACTTTTTTATCAGCACTTCCGCTAGAGCATTTACAGGCGCAAGCTCTAACCATTGTTTCTTCAGTATCGGGAACTCTGTTAAACGGATTAATAATCTGCATATGTACTTCCTCCTTTAATATTGTGCCTATCTACCCATTTTTCTTTATGATATTTCTATGAGGGAGATTTCCTCGATTTTCTGGGGTTGGGTTTCCAATAATTCATGATAATACTGTAACCACATTAAATATCGATCTCTGATTTCAGGACACAATTGCTTTTTAACGTCCATATTCAATCCATTTTCATCATAACAGTGAGCATAACAAATATCACACAGATTGACTGCCCAACAATTTGCGCAATCCGGGATAGATTTTCTTTCATAATCACCCAAATAGTACTTGTTGATTGCTTGAATATCTATTCCGGTATCTACATGTCCTATAGAAGGCGCTGTACCCACTCTTTCACATATTTTATAGCTTCCATCAGTACAAACATACAATCGTCGCTCACTCGGAACGCAGCATCCATTGTAAAATGTCCAATTCATTGGTTTGGTATAAAGAAGACGGTTATGAATGCTTGTCAACCCAGATGTCAGCACCTCTGTATACAGGTTTAGTTTCCCTGTCGAAAAGCTCCCGCCTTCAACTTTTGATTTAGCCCAAGATATCCATTCCTCTTCTTCTAGCCCCAATTCTCCGTAGGACTCCATTTCCTCATAATATGAATCCGGAATAGTATTTGGTGCTGGATAAGTAGCACGAACTTCAGTTCCTTCAGGCATAAAATCCAGGCCCTCAAAAAAACTGTTAATCCTTTCAAATTTTTCCGCAGTATATGGCGGCATAAAAACTGCATTAAACGAAAGTTTTGTCTTCTTATATTTATTTACTGCTTCAGCGATGTTTTTTAGACCTGTAAATACATCTTGGAAACTTCCCTGACCTTTTTGATTTACTCTGGATCTGTTGTGAATTTCTTCCGGCCCATCCACGCTTAGAACAATACTCATATTAGGAATCTGTGCCAAATAGTTCGCGATTTCTTTTGTCATCAATGTAAGATTTGTTGTAAAAGAAAAAAGAAGATTCTCTACTTCGAGATTTGCCAGTGAATAGTCAATACACTGTTTCATCACCCTAAAGTTTACCAGCGGTTCACCGCCATAGAATGTTATTGCCAGTTTCTTATGGTCATTATGAGCATACACATAGTCAATTGCCTTTTTTGCCGTTTCAAAATCAATATTGTTGGTATTAAAGTTACGATTTCCTTCATAAAATTCATTATACACGCAATATTTGCATCGAAGCGTGCATTTCCCCGTCAACTCGATAATAAGTTGATTACAGTGATAGCCGTCATCAAGGTATCGAGAAGATATATCCACGAAACGAGTGATTGAAGGATTGCAAAGCAGATTTTCTTTTTTTAGAAATGCACAGATTTCTTCGATATTTTGAACTGACATCAATACTGATTTGAACTGGTCGACATTCATATTCTCGTTGAATAGTGCTTCCATAACCTTTTTACTATTTGAATCCAGCTTTACAACCTTACCTGTACCTGTATCATACAGGTAAGATGACCGCGTCGTGTAAAACAACTTACCCATCCGCATGATTTCCCTGTTTCCTTTAAGCTCACATAACCTTTCAATATTCATATCTTTTCGTCCTTTTCTGTTTTTAGAATTATACTTAAATCAAAAAACACAGTCTGATGTAGTTGTTAGTTAATCTGTTGAGCCTCAAATAGCTTAAAATATGTATCTCGATTACTCATTAGCTCATCATGGGTGCCATTCTCAGCAATCATTCCTTTCTCAAGTACAACAATCTGATCAGTGCGTGATATACTAGAAAATCTGTGAGAAATTACTATTGTAAGTTTCTCTTCACTAGAATTTCTTATATTTGTTATAATTCTATTTTCTGATTCTGCATCTAACGACGAAAACGGCTCATCCAAAATATAAACCAAGCCATCGTTAAATACACATCGTGCTATCGCCAATTTCTGCCACTGTCCTTGTGACATTTCAATCCCACCGCTCCATTCCTTCATAAGCAAAGTATGTTCCTGATTGGGAAGCGCCTCCACAAATTCTCGCATTCCAACAAATTCTAACGCTGCATAAAACTCTTCTTTCGATTTATCCGCACATCTGACCGCAATATTATCGTACACATCAAAAGGATATTTGATAAAGTCTTGAAAGACAGCACTAGTATAGGAATAGTACTCACTTAGATCTAAATTAGCAATAGATATACCATCAATAAGGATTTCTCCCTCTGTAGGCTCGTAAAGGCCAAGCAACAATTTTATTAGTGTTGTTTTACCCGATCCATTAAAGCCAACAACAAAATATATTTTTCCACGTTCAAAAGTAATAGATATATTTTTCAGAGCATAATTGTCACAATCTGGATATTTAAATGAAACATTTCTGAATTCAATCTCGTGAAAATTCCTACTGAACTTCAGTTTCCCTTTGTCAGAACATACTACTGTATTTTCCAATACATCCAGTGCCTCCAAATATTGTAAACTGTTTTGGAGTGATGAGAATTGTTCAATGAGCTCATTATAAGAAAGCTTCAGATCATCAAGTGAATTGAAGTATAGTATAATTGTTCCTAGACTGCATCCCCTTTGCATTCCTAAAAGTAGTAGCCATAGCTTCACACCAAAGGCTACTGCATTGTCTACGCATTGCATCAATATTTTCTTGTTGAGAAAATGCTTTCTTGCTTTAGCATCTTCTTTTTGAAAACGTATAAATTGTTTTGAAATAATTGTTATTATTTTCTCTCCGATATTAAATAGCCTGATTTCCTTTATGTTTTCATTCTTGACCATGAGCATTTTTAGATGCTCAATCATTCTTTTCTTTTCTACTCTTCCATTGTAAATTTTGTACCAATATTTATTAATCTTAGTTGAAAGATGAAGCAATGGAATCACAGATACTAGACTAGCCAGTGCAATATACCAGCTAAAGTCTAAAAGGATGTACACAAAAGATAGACCTTTAACTGTTGAATATATTACCTCAGATACTGTTTCCAGGAGGTTTAAACAATTTGAAGATGTCTGTGTTATCGCAGTGTTTATGTGGTTATACGTCTTTGCTTTGTCAAATGTTTCCATAGGCAACAATAGTGATTTGTGCAAAACATTGACAGTTATTTTTGCATTGAGTTTATCACTAAACATCCGTTTGATAAGGCTCTGGGTTCCTCTTAGGAAAAACGATACTACATTGATTATGGATGACAACAGAAGAAAAAACAATCCCGAATTATGCCAAGCCCCTGCTTGTACCATCTGCACAATGCTGTCTAAAAGCTTTTGGAGTACAAGTGCATTAATTGGTGGAAGTAGGGCACTGATAACAATCAGGGATAAAATCAAAATGGTATATAAAGCTGATGTGTGGAACACCAAAGCGATGCCATGCCTAAGGAGCGTAATTTTCTCTAGCAAGTCAGATTTGTTCTTCATAATTACCCCATTAATTTATGATAATTCGAAGTGGGTTCCGAATAATCCATTCTCTAGGAAAACAATCATATGTAATATTGTCTGCCAGCCCTATATCCTCTATTTCGATTCTTGGTAT
>ERZ1034691.363-NODE-363-length-36993-cov-13.663626_pt1 | contig 36993 bp, 36 predicted proteins | sample MGYA00520638_ERZ1034691 | MGnify/ENA primary metagenome ERZ1034691 (study PRJEB33766, sample SAMN09781763) | gut metagenome | biome: gut microbiome | host: Homo sapiens | place: Madagascar | study: EMG produced TPA metagenomics assembly of the PRJNA485056 data... | reverse complement strand
ATGTCCAGCGAACAGAAACATAATATTTCGTTTATACCGTTTTTCTTTTTCATTAACATATAAAATTCCGACTTGTGAGAGGACGCTTATATCTGCCCTTCACAACCTATAAAAGCACCACAGGATCTGCGACACTACGCCAATTAAACTCCGGTTATGCTTCCAGTTTCAAAATGTAAATGCAGTTTGGCTTATCAACCTTCACAGGTTTTCCTTCCCATACAGAATACTTCTTCTCATAATCAACCGCATAAAATGCAATATCATTGGATGCATTATTCAGAGTCAGATAATGTTTTTCATCCGGGAAGATTGCAAGCATCTTAGGGAAATCGCTGCAGACTCTTGTCTGGAATGTAACGGAAAGAGTTCCCTCTTTTGGATCGATTGCATAGCAGATAACAGAGTTTACACCGGAATTACTTACATATAAATACTTTCCACTCTTGGAAACTTCCATACCGGATGCTGCGCAGACATCATCATCTTTTGGTCCCATTGTGGTGATCGTCTGGATTTTTTCAAATACAGGCATATCATCTACAATATTGTAACTGTACACTTCTACCTGATTCAGCAATTCATAAAGAATATATGCAAACTTTCCATCTCTGGAGAAACGGATCATACGAGGAGCTGACTCCAATGGTCCACGGATAATATCAACCAGTTCCAACTTTCCGTTTTCATAATCAACACGGTAAATCTTTACCTGGTCTAATCCATTGTCAACTGCGCAGAGGAATTTCTGATCCGGTGTTAATTTTACACAGTCTACATGTGGAATAAAGTTACGCTGTGCAATACTTCTTCCCATTCCTTTGTGGAAAACACCATCTGCGATGTCGCCAATACTTCCATCTTCCTGTAAACGCATCATAGTAACACGTCCGTCATGATGTCCGCCTACAAAAAGATAACGGTTCTCGTCATCCACTTCTACATAACAGCCTCTCATTCCACCGATCCACTGCTCGTTGATTGGTTCAAGATCGCCGTCTTTTAAAATTTTGAAAGCTTCCACACCTTCATCTGCAATCGAATAAAGGAATCTTCTGTTCTTAGATACTACAAGATCAGACGGATTATTGATTGGAACCACTTTGCGTTCCGTCATATATCCTTTCGTTACATCAACATCATAAATATGAATTCCTACACTGTTCTCATGGGTATAGGTGCCCACATATGCTACATATTTTTCCTGTGCCATACTCGTAACCATTCCTTTCTAGTCTCGTTTACTCTTTTCTGCGTAAAATATCATACATTTCAAGCGGTTGTCCAAGATCAATATATAATATCTGTTTCGGATGTGGAGCAGATTCCATATCATTTCCCTCTTCATCCACAATGCGCTTTACCGTAACTTCGATATTCTCTCCATCCGGCTTCATCACTTCAATGCACTCTCCGACAGAAAACTTATTGCGCTGTTCAATCCGATATAGCCCTTCTTCATTTGTTTCTCCCACGATACCTAAGTATGTGTATTCTTTCAAATAAGTGTTGTTATCGTAAATCTGCGCTTCATCGGACGGTTTTCCATAAAAGAAACCGGTGGTAAACTGGCGGTAAGTGCAGTTTGAAATCTGATCCAGATACCATGGCATATTCTCCTGATAAAGCTCTGGTGATCTCTTATAATCATCAATTGCCTTCCGGTAAGTTCTTGCCACAGTCGCAACATAGAGTGCTGTCTTCATTCTACCCTCTATTTTAAAACTGTCAATACCTGCGTCGAAAAGATCCGGAATATGTTCGATCATGCAGAGATCCTTTGAGTTAAAAATATAAGTTCCCCGCTCATTTTCATAGACCGGCATATATTCGTTTGGTCTGGTTTCTTCCACGATAGAATATTTCCATCTGCACGGATGTGTGCATGCGCCCTGGTTTGCGTCTCTTCCGGTAAAATAATTGGAAAGCAGGCAGCGTCCGGAATAGGAAATACACATTGCACCATGAACAAAAGTCTCGATTTCAAGATCATCCGGAATATGTTCCCGGATCTCTTTGATCTCTGCAATGGATAATTCCCTTGCAGAAACAACCCTTTTTGCACCTAATCCATACCAGAACAGATAAGTTGCATAGTTTGTATTATTTGCCTGTGTGCTCACATGGCGCTCAATCTCCGGACAAACCTCTTTTGCAATCTGGAAAACACCCGGATCTGCAATAATCAGTGCATCCGGTTTAATTTTCCTTAATTCTTCAAAATATTCCCGCACGCCCTCAAGATCATCATTGTGTGCTAAAATATTAGCTGTCACATAAACTTTTACATCATGTGCATGAGCAAATTCAATTCCCTCTTTCATCTCTTCCATGGAAAAATTCTTTGCTTTCGCACGCAGTCCAAATGCCTCACCGCCAATATATACTGCGTCAGCGCCGTAAATTACAGCTATTTTTAATACTTCAAGGCTGCTTGCCGGTATTAAAAGTTCTGGTCTTCTCATTTTACGTATTTCTCCTTCTTCACACTCACTGTGATTCCGTCCCCGATCGGCAGTACCGAAGTCACCAGCTCTTCAGAATGGGTCAGTTCATACAGATACTCTCTCATTCTTTTATAAATGGTACGGTTTCTTCTTGTCACAATAAAATGGGACTCAATAATATCTCCATCCTGTAAAACATTATCGGATACCAGAATCCCCTCCGGCTTTAAAAGCCTTAGGATTTCCGGCATAAAATGGATATACTGTCCTTTTGCCGCATCCATAAAGATAAAGTCGAATGGTTCCTGCAGCTCTTTTAAAATATCTGCTGCATCCCCTTCTAAAAGAGTGATCTGTTTTTCTTTTCCTGCACGCCTGAAATTTTCTTTTGCGATTGGAATCCTTTTTTCATAATTCTCAATCGTTGTGATCTCACAGGGCACCGGATTGTACTCAGCCATCAATATCGCTGAAAATCCAACTGCAGTCCCAACTTCAAGGATTCTTCCAGGTCTTTTGATCGACAAGATCAGCTTTAGAAAACTCTGCATCTCCTTGCGCACGATCGGCACATAACTGTCTAATGCCTCGCGCTCTATTTCATCTAAAATCTCTGTATTCCCTGTATCCAAGGAATTAATATAAGTTACCAGTCTCTCGTCAACGATCACTTCTATTCCTCTCCTGTGACTGTATTCGTCTGTGTATCGTCTGTCTGTTCGGTTGAATCTGTCACAGTCTCCGTATCCTCTGCAGTACTTTGTTCCGGCTCTGCTGCCATTACCACCATCATATCTCTTGCTGTCATGGATGTGTTCAATGTGTATACACCATCATGAAGTTTGCCGGAATATGCAGATACTTTTAACTGCACATAAAACAGCTTTGCATCTTCCACAAGCCCTTTTTCCTTCAGCTCCTTTGCGATATCCATGTCTGACATGTGACTGGAGATCTGAACCATAACATCCCTGCCAGGCTCTGCGTCCACAGGCGCCTCCGTAAAGACACGATAACCAAACTCATAGCAATAAGTTCCAATTTTTACAAATCCGATCAATACAAGTAAAATAACAAGTATTGAAAAACTGATACTGACAAAACGAAAAACTACTTTGTTCAAATTCATCATCTACCTCGTAAGCGCTTTATACTTCCATAATGATCGGCATGATCATTGGTCTTCTCTTCGTCTCTTTCCATACAAAATCACCAAGAGAATCTTTGATCTCTGTCTTGATCTTGCCCCAGTCTGTAATGCCCTTATCCATGCAGTACTGCATTCTCTCATCTAACACCTGTTTTGCTTCTTCCATAAGTGTCTCTGCACCACGGACATACACAAATCCACGGGATACGATATCAGGCCCGGCAAGTACCTGTCCGGAACCGCTCTCCAATGTCAAAACAACAATGATGATACCATCCTCAGCAAGATGCTGTCTGTCTCTTAATACGATATTTCCAACATCTCCAACACCGAGTCCGTCTACCATGATCGCGCCGGTATGAACTTTTCCTGTTACGGCTGCGCTCTCCTCATCGAGTTCTAAGACATCGCCGGAAGATAAGATAAAAATATTATCCTTATTAATTCCAAGTTCCTCTGCCACTCTCGCCTGTGCGATCAGATGACGATACTCTCCATGAACCGGGATCGCATATTTTGGTCTTACCAGAGAATAGATCAGCTTGATCTCTTCCTGGCACGCATGACCGGATACATGTACATCCTGGAAAATAACCTTCGCACCCTTCATGGATAATTCGTTGATAATATTAGAAACCGCTTTCTCATTTCCCGGAATTGGATTAGAGCTTAATACAATCGTATCATTTGGCTTGATCGTTACTTTACGGTGGATTCCGGATGCCATTCTTGACAATGCTGCCATCGATTCGCCCTGACTTCCGGTTGTAATGATAACGGTCTGCTCATCCGGATAATTTTTCAACTGCTCAATATCGATCAGTGTATTTTCCGGGATATTGATATAGCCAAGTTCACTTGCAGTACCGATAATATTTACCATACTGCGGCCTTCCACGATTACTTTTCTTCCGTTCTTATATGCTGCATTGATGATCTGCTGAACACGATCCACATTTGATGCAAACGTAGCAATGATAATTCTTGAATTCTTATTATCATCAAAAATCGCATCAATCGTTCTTCCGACCGATTTTTCTGACATGGTAAAGCCCGGTCTCTCTGCATTTGTACTATCGCACATTAATGCAAGAACACCTTTTTTACCAATCTCACCGAATCTCTGAAGATCAATGGCATCTCCAAATACAGGTGTGTAATCTACTTTAAAGTCTCCGGTATGCACAACCGTTCCTGCCGGTGAATAAATGGCAAGTGCTGCTGCATCCTGAATACTGTGGTTTGTCTTGATAAATTCCACTCGGAAACAGCCAAGGTTGATATGCTGTCCGTATTTTACAACTTTGCGTTTTACTTTTGTAAGCATATTGTGCTCTTTTAATTTATGTTCAATAATACCAATCGTAAGCTTTGTCGCATAAATCGGCACGTTCACTTCTTTTAACACATATGGGATCGCACCGATATGATCCTCATGACCATGTGTGATGAAAAATCCCTTTACTTTGTCAATGTTATCTTTTAAATAAGTGATATCCGGGATTACAAGATCGATTCCATACATATCGTCTTCCGGGAATGACAATCCGCAATCCACAACAATGATGCTGTCTTCATATTCAAAAGCTGTAATATTCATTCCAATCTGCTCTAATCCGCCAAGTGGAATGATCTTAAGCTTTGAAGAATGTTCATTCTGCTTCAAATCTTTTCCTCCATCTTTATTCTCTTTACTTTTTCCGTTCTTTTTCACTTTGACTGTCTCCGCAGATGCACTTTTTGTTTTCTTCTCTGCTCTGACTTTCTTCTCAGTTTTTCCGCTCTTTTCTGCCTTCTCTGCTCTGCTGCCTTTTTCTGTTTTCTCGGTCACTGTCTCATCTGATTTTTTTCTTCTGACAGTTGTATTCTTTCTCGCCGGTCTGCGTGCAGGTTTCTTCTCTGTCTCTGCTGCTTCTGCCGCCTTTGCGTTTTCTGTATTTTCTACAATCTCATCTGTTGTAAGATTTTCTGTTATATTTTCCTGTTTCTTCAAAATTCCAATTCCATTTCTTAATTTACTAATAATCATAACTGTTCAGTACCTTCATAAAGCCTTCACTCTGAATGTGCAGACTTATGTTACTAATATTCATTAATATTCAATATCTGCGTCATCGATCAGTTCAGCAAATACTTTTCCAATAGCTGCAAGTTCCTTATCATCTTCTACCATTTCATAGACGATGTCGTCATTCTCATCTGCGATTTCTTTTAAAATATAAGCGTCACTGTCTCCGTCCTCTTCTTCTGTTACAAAAAGATATTTCGTTCCATTGATCTGTGTTTCCTCTAACACGTAAAAATCAATGTTCTCTTTTGTGTCCGGATCTGTAAAAACAACTTTTTCCATCTTTCTTCCTTTCTTTGATCATTTACCGACATTTGGATTACTTTCTGTGGACTTTATTTTTCTTCCGGATGCATGGAAAGATAATCAAGATATCCCTGCAGGATAAAAACAGCCGCGATCTCATCTACAAATTTCTTGCGGTTTTCCCTGCGGATACCCGATTCCATCATATGCTTGTCTGCTGAAACTGTGGTCAGTCTCTCATCCCACAGGATCACTTCGAGTCCGGTACGGCGTTCTAACATCTCTTTGAATTCTTTTGTCTTTTCGCAGCGCTCACCCTCTGTGTTATTCATATTCTTAGGATAACCTAAAACAATGCGCTCTACGTTATATTCTTCGATAATTTCTTCGATTCTTGCCAAAGACTGGCGCAGTTTATTAGGGGACTGTCTTCTGATGATCTCCAGTCCCTGCGCAGTAAATAAAAGCTCATCACTGACTGCCACGCCGACAGTCTTTGAGCCATAGTCCAAGCCTAATATTCTCATTAAAAAATCTCCATTTTCTGTCTGCAAAAGGGCAGACTTTCCCTCTTTGGCATATATTAATTCCAGTTATTATTCTTAATATATGCTTTTAATACTTCTTCTACTAATTCGTCACGCTCTACTTTCATGATCAGACTTCTTGCATTATTATGGCTGGTGATATAAGTAGGATCACCTGACATAATATATCCAACAATCTGATTCAGTGGATTGTATCCTTTCTCGCTCAGTGCACGATACACAATTGCAAGTACATCTTTTACCTGCAGTTCCGGCTCCTTCTCCACTCTGAAATATTGTGTATTATTGATGTTCTGCATATTTGTCACGCCCTTATACTCTTCTTTACTCTATGGTAAGAAAGTAATCCGTAATTATTCAATACTTCATAATTACAGTTCGCAAATCCATTAAAATCTGCCATGCAGAAAGGGATTTGCGAACACATGAATCATGTTCTTACGGTTCGCACAGTAAATGCGCGAACCTATTGAATAAATACAATAATCCTCTACGTTATTCTAATATAGTTTGTCCTAAAATTCAACCATAACATAGATATCGTCCGTCAATCTTCCCTGGATCGTTCCCTGCACAAACTGATTGGAAAGGTCTTCTTCCGACTTTACAGCAATCTTCACATACTCTTTTGTATAGCCTGTAAAATACTGCTCTCCCTCGAATTCATAGGCTTCTTCCATCAAAGCTGTCACCTTTTTTCCGACATAATATTCCCGGAATTCTTCGGACATTTTCTTTTCTAATGCTAAAAGGATATTGCTCCGTTCCTTTTTCACCGGTTCCGGAATCTGCTGTTCCATCACTGCGGCTTTCGTTCCTTCGCGCTTGGAATACTGGAAAATGTGCATTTCATAAAAATGGATGCGCTCTAAATATTCTTTTGTGGTGGCAAACTCTTCCTCTGTCTCTCCCGGGAAACCCACGATTACATCTGTAGTGATAGCCGGATGTGAAAAATGCTTTCTTAAAATCCTGCATCCCTCTTCATATTCTGCCGTGTCATATCTGCGGTTCATGCGCTGTAAGGTCGCATCACATCCGCTCTGCAACGAAAGGTGGAAATGCGGACAGATTTTTGGCATCTCTGCAAGTGCTTTTGCAAATTCATCCGTCACGATTCTCGGCTCTAAACTTCCAAGGCGGATTCTCTCGATTCCCTCCACTTTGTGTACTTCCTGGATCAGATGCAGCAGACTGTCTCCGGTATCCACTCCATAGGAGCTTAAATGGATTCCTGTGAGCACAATCTCTCTAAATCCATGTTCTGCCAGACGTTTTACCTCGCGGATCACATCCTCAAGTTTTCTGCTCCGCACCCTTCCCCTCGCAAAAGGAATGATACAATAGCTGCAAAACTGGTTACATCCGTCCTGCACTTTGATAAATGCTCTTGTATGCTCTGCCGTGCGCTCCAAAAACATTTCCTCGTACTCCTGCTTCTCATGATTAATGTCTACGACATTCTCACAATTTCCGTGGTCTTTCTCATACGCTTCGATCATCGCAAGCAGTTCATGTTTTTTGTTATTTCCAATAATGATATCTACTGTATTATCTAACAGTGCCTCCGCCTCTTTTGTCTGCACATAGCATCCGGCACCAACTACAATGGCATCCGGATTCATCTTTTTCGCCTTATGCAGCATCTGTCTGGATTTGCGGTCTGCCATATTTGTAACGGAGCAGGTATTGATCACATAAACATCTGCAGATTCTGTAAAAGGCACGATCTCATATCCTGCATTCTCTAATATCTGCTGCATTGCTTCTGTTTCATATGCATTTACCTTGCATCCCAAATTGTGCAGTGCGGCTTTCTTATTTATTTTCATTCGATACTCCTATTTTGTGTTGACTTTTCCATAAAAAACCATTACTATAAAGTTAACTTTGATAGCTAACAAGGAGGTTTTTTAACATGAAAACAGTACAGATTTCTTTAAACTCCATTGACAAAGTAAAATCTTTTGTTAATGCGATCACCCAGTTTGAATTCGACTTCGATTTAATCTCTGGAAGATATGTAATCGATGCAAAATCTATCATGGGTATCTTCAGTTTAGATTTATCCAAACCTATTGATTTAGCAATTCATGCTGAAAGCAATATGGATGAAATCATGGAAGTATTAAAACCATATTTAGTTTAATTCTTTCCGAAGATTTAGAGCCACAGAAGATGAATTCTGTGGCTTTTTCTTTTCTTACCGGCAGCCCCGGTATCCGAAACTGCCGTCTTAATTACCCTTCAATATGAATAACTTCTACCGTGTCGATTGCTTCCTGCATTAATGCATCGATTTTCTCATTCAGTTTTCTCTCATCATTGTGGATTACATTTAAGTTCGGTTTTGTGACCGGATGTTTTGCCACGAAAATAGTACAGCAGTCTTCATATGGAAGAATGGATGTCTCATACGCATCGATCTTCTCTGAGATTGTCACGATCTCCTGCTTGTCGAATCCGATCAGCGGACGATATACCGGCATGGTACATACTTCGTTCGTTGCCGCAAGTGACTGCATTGTCTGGCTTGCCACCTGACCAATACTCTCGCCTGTGATAAGTCCGAGGCATTTATTCTCTTTTGCAAAATGCTCTGCCAGTTTCATCATGTAACGGCGCATGATGATCGTCAATTCCTCATGCGGACACTGCTCGTAGATATAAAGCTGGATATCCGTAAAGTTCACAACATGAAGATTGATCGGTCCCGAATATTTTGCAACAATTTTTGCAAGGTCAACGACTTTTTGTTTTGCACGTTCTGAAGTATATGGCGGCGCATGGAAATAAGTAGCATCGATCGTAACACCGCGTTTTGCGATCATATATCCAGCCACCGGGCTGTCGATCCCGCCGGATAAAAGCAGCATTGCTTTGCCGTTCGTTCCTACCGGCATTCCACCCGGTCCCGGAATAATCGTTGAGTACACATTGATTTTTGCACGGATCTCAATGTTAAATACCACTTCCGGATGATGCACGTCCACCTTTGTCTCCGGGTAAGCATCTAAGATTTTCTCACCCATGGCTGCATTGATCTCCATGGACTCCATCGGATAATTTTTTCTTGCACGGCGGGCATTGACTTTGAATGTAAAGTGTTTGTCCGGATATACCTTGTCAATATATGCGGTCACTTCCTCTGCAAGCTTATCAAATCCCTCATCCTCTAACAGAACAACCGGACAGATTCCGACAATACCGAATACACATTTTAATGCTTCCACGACCTCATCATAATCGTAGTCGCTTAAGGTATCTACATAGATTCTTCCCTGCTCTTTTCTTACAAGAAATTCTCCGTCCACTTTTTTTAATGCATGGTTGATCTGGCTTACCAATGCATCTTCAAATAAATATCTGTTTTTTCCTTTGATCGCGATCTCTGCATATTTGATCAAAAATGATTTATACATGTTTTCTCCTTTTCTCTGCTATTTTCTCGTATAACGGCGAAGCTTCGGCACAACCTCATTCATGACTTCGAGTGCATAATCAATCTCTTCCTCTGTGGTATGCACCGAGAAGCTGAACCGGATTGTCGAATCTAAAAGATTGCTCTTAAGTCCGATGCTCGTTAATGTATGGCTGACAGAAGGTTTGTTTGAGGAACAGGCACTTCCTGCTGATACATAAATCTTTCTGTCTTCTAATGTGTGAAGCATGACCTCACTGCGCACGCCGTCAATGCTCACGCTGACGATCTGCGGTGCAGAATCCCGTCCGGTCTTGCCGTTTACGGTCACACCTTCTATTTTTAAAACACCATCTACAAACCGTTTTTTGATCTGATAAAGATGTTCTATTTTTTCCTCGAAGTTCTCATAAATCTCCTCGGCTGCCTCACCTAATGCTGCAACTCCCGGAACGTTCTCGGTTCCGGAGCGCATGCCCTTCTGCTGACCGCCGCCATAGATCAATGGCTTTACTTTTGTCTTATCTTTGATATATAAAAATCCGGTTCCTTTTGGTGCGTGGATCTTATGTCCGCTGACGGAAAGCATATCAATTCCGAGCTTTTTCGGGAAAATACGATATTTTCCATATGCCTGGATTGCATCCACATGCACTAACGTGTTCGGATTTTTCGCTTTAATTACTTTCACTGCTTCCTCGATCGGTTCCACAGCGCCAATCTCATTATTGACCATCATCATTGAGACAAGGATCGTGTCCTCACACACTGCCTCGCGCAGTTCATCCAGTGAAATAATGCCGTTTTCATCCACTTTCAGGTAGGTTACGCGAAAACCAAGCTCCTCTAAATATCCGGTCACAGCCGAAACAGACGCATGTTCTACAGACGTAGTGATAATATGGTTCCCGGCTCTTTTATTTGCCAAGACTGCCCCAATGAGTGCTGTATTGTTTGATTCCGTTCCGCCTGACGTAAAAAGAATCTCCTTTTCATCTGTCTTTAATGTCTTTGCGATCTTTTTCTTTGCTTCTTTGATATAGTTTTCTGCTTCCACACCTTTCATGTGAAGGGAAGAAGGATTTCCGTAGTCCTCCATTAAAACTTTTACCATCACATCTTTTGCCCGCTCGCTGCAACGGGTGGTCGCAGAATTATCCAAATAAACTTCTGTTAAATTCGTTTCCATAATTGTCCTTCTTTATATCTCTCAATCATCTGATAACTTTCGACTCACAAATTTCTCTTACCAGATAACTTTTGCACTGTTATTCTATCACACCACTGCTCTCAAGCTGATATCCCAAAATCGCAAGTGCTGCGATACCCGCCGTCTCTGTCCTTAAAATTCTTTTTCCAAGGGAGATTAGCTGCATCTCGTCCTGCACTAACTCGATCTCCTCCCGTGCAAAACCGCCCTCCGGTCCGATGAATACAGCAATGCTCTGTCCCATTTGGATCTGCTCTACCGCAGCCTTTGTTCCAGCCATTCCATGCTCGTTCTCATATGGGACCAGCTTTACGTCTAACTGCTTTGCATATGCTGCCGCTTCTTTATAGGACATTGGCATCTTCACTTCCGGGATCAGGCTTCGCTTGGACTGCTTGGCTGCGCTCTCTGCGATTGCCTGCCAGCGTGCCACTTTTGACTTTGCCTTTTTATCGTCTAATTTGACGACACAGTTTTTCATGGCAACCGGAATCACTTCGTACACACCGAGTTCGACCGTTTTCTGAATGATCCATTCCATCTTGTCATTCTTCGGGAGCCCCTGAAACAGATAGATTTTACACGGAAGTTCTGTGCTGTCCGCCTCTTTTTCTATAATATCTGCGCGGACAAAACTCTCCGTAATATCTGAAATGCTGCAAAAAAAGTTTTGTCCGTCCTTCGTGCACACCCGGATTTTTTCTCCCGGTCTCATCCGCAGTACATTTTTGATATGGTTGACATCACTGCCCTCGATCGTCACAAAATCTTCTGCCACGTTCTCATTTTCTATAAAAAATTGATACATTTCTTTTCCTAATTCTTTCTTGCTGTAATGTTCACCCACTCGCCCTGATGATTGATCTCCACAACCTCAAGACCTGCTTTTTCAATTGCTTCTTTTACAGCGTTCTCTTTGAAATCAATGATTCCAGATGTGATAAAGCAGCCGCCTTTTTTCAATCTCGCCGGAATGACCGGAGCCATTGGAATAATCACATCCGCCAGAATATTGGCAACTACGATGTCAAACTCTTCTGTTCCAACTTTTTCCTGAAGTTTTGTATCATCGATCAGGTTTCCGACATAAAAAGTGCCCTGTTTCTGATCCAGATGATTCACCTCAAAATTATCATGGGTCGATGTCATGCAGTCCGGGTCAAGATCCGTTCCAACTACTTCTGCTGCACCTAATTTTAATGCTACGATCGATAAAATACCGCTTCCGCAGCCAACATCTAAAACTTTTGGTGCCTTTACCTGTGGTGTGTAATCTTCATTTCCACGGATGTATTTTAATAACTGCCGGATGCAAAGCTGTGTTGTCTCATGTTTTCCGGTTCCAAAAGACACACCCGGATCGATCTCGATCAAAAACTTGTCCTTGTCTTCTTCCTTTAATTCTTCCCAGGTTGGTTTGATCAGAATGTCCTCAATATAGAAGGAACTGAAAAACTTTTTCCAGTTGTTGATCCAGTCAAGATCTTCGGTCTGGTCAGAAGTGATCTTTCCGGTTCCCATATCCACGATATGACGCATCTCCTCGATTGTCGTTTTCACCTGCTTTAACAGTTCGGTATCATCCTGTCCATTGTCCTCTAAATAAAAGCTCACATAACTGATTCCCTCATCCGGTGGGAGTTCCGGTAAAAAATCAATGAACATCTCTGCCTGATCTTCTTTGGTCAGCGGTACATTATCCTCAATCTGCACGCCCTCAATACCGAGATCCATAAGTGCAGAGCTTAAGTAATCTTCTGCTGCTGTCGTTGTCTCAATGGTATATTTATTCCATTTCATGTTTTCTATATGCTCCTTTTTTGTGTATTTTCCGTTCAAATCATAAAAAGCCATTAGATATACTACCACAAAGCATTTCAGGTTGCAAATAATTCCTGTTATGGTTTTTGTGTTACGAGTTTTTGCAGTGTTTCATATAAAATCTGCGCATCGATCGGTTTTGCGATATGTCCATTCATGCCCGCATTTAACACCGCACTGACATCCTCCGTAAAAGAGTTTGCAGTCATGGCATAAATAGCAATTGTTTTGGCATCTTCTCTCTCTGACTTCCGGATCTCGCGGGCAGCATCATATCCATTCATCACAGGCATATGGATATCCATAAGGATTGCCGTGTAGGTCCCTGGCTCCGTCTTCTCAAACAACTCTACGGCTTCCTGACCGTTATGTGCACAATCCACATCCATATGTACCATTGCAAGCAGTTCTGTTGCCACCTCTTCATTAAATGCGGTGTCTTCCGCAAGCAATACTTTTTTCCCGGTAAAATCATATACTGCCTGTTCTTCCTGTACCACAGATAAATTGTTTTCCACCGGCTGCTCCGTTGTTTCTGGTTCTGTAATCTGTTCGAATTCAAATGGAATGGACACAACAAATGTCGTTCCCTCTCCTTTTTTCGATCTCACGGAAATGGAGCCTGACATCAGTTCCACGAAGTTTTTTGCAATGGACAGTCCCAGTCCGCTTCCTCCGTGTTTCTGTGCAGTTGTCGCACTCTCCTGTTCAAATGGCTGGAACAGCCGCGTCTGCATCTCCTCCGACATGCCCTCCCCGGTATCTTCCACAAGAAAATTAAAGTAAACTTTCTCCTCCTTCACATAGAGTTCTTTCACTTTGATCGTGATTTTCCCACCGGACGGCGTAAATTTGTAAGCATTGGAAACCAGGTTCAACAAAATCTGGTTCACACGAAGTCCATCCCCGATCAGATGTGTATGCGTCACCTCTTCGTCCTGCACCTCAAACGCTATCCCTTTCTGTCTGCACTGCGGTTCATAAATCGTGCAGACCGACATTAAGATCTCATGAAGATCAAACGGTTCCTGTGCAATTTTCATCTTCTTATTCTCGATAGACGACACATCTAAAATATCGTTGATAATGTTTAACAGCACCTTGGACGACACATCAATTTTGTCGAGATAGTCCTCTATCTTCTTCGGATCATCCTCATAGTGTTTTGCGATCTCCGTCAGTCCTACGATCGCATTCATCGGTGTCCGTATCTCGTGGCTCATCCTTGCAAGGAAATCACTCTTTGCCTGATTTGCCCGGTTTGCCTGACCGACTGCCTCTAAAAGCTGCTCATTCTTCTCTGCAATCTTTAAATAGCTTTTTCGTCTCGCCTCCTGCCAGAAAATCATAAACAAAATACTCGCCGCCAGCAAAACAAAGATGACGATCAACGGATAGCGGAACTTATACAGCACATCCGTCCAGGTAAGCTGATACCCATTCGCCACTGTATGGCTGATCGTGATCTGGGATACTTCCTGAGAGGAAATCTGCATAATGCATTTATTAATAATGCTCATCAGGATTTTATTTTCATCACTGTTTTTTCCAACAATCCCCATCGGTTCTTCCTTAGACAGGTTAGGCAGTACCGTCAATCCCTCATACCGCGGTTTCTGTAGCAGCGGTGTCACCACGTTGACATTCTGTGCCATAAAGTCGCACTCTCCGCTGTTCAGAAGTTCCATACATTCCTCTGTCGTAGTGCATTTTACGATCTCAAACTCCGGATAATTTGCCTGAATATAATTTTCCAGTGCCGCATAACTCTTCGGGATCGCAAGAATATACTTATTTTCTGCATCTCCGGGTGTATAGTTCATCCCCTGTCTGCAGACAAGCGCCACTTCCCCTGTGTATATGACATCTGATACCAGATAATCAGCTTTTGTGAATGCAGGATTTTCAACTACGACACCGGCTACCAGATCTTCCGGATGTTTCTCCAGATAATCTACCACACGCTGACCGCTTTCCAGCATCGTGTACTGCAGATTCAAGCCACTGCTCTCCCGGATCAGGCTCACGAGATCAACAATGATCCCTTCGATTTCTCCATCGGCATTTTCCTTTGAAAACGGTGGTCTGTTATTGATAAATGCCATGTTCACCTGCTTTTGTGCCTTAATATATTCAATTTCTTCTCCTGTAAATGCAAGCCCCATGGCAGAAGTATCTCCATAATACTTCTGGTACAGTTCACTTAAGAATGTCGGGTAATCCGCTGTGATCTCTCCAAGCGCATAATCGGCTTCCTCCATTACCTTTTGCTTCTGTTTTCCTGCCATCAGATAAAATGGCTGTGCTCCAAACCGGCAGATAATCTTATAATCGGTCATTCCGCCAAGCGATCCCTGTACGACCGCGTCCACAGCACCTTCCTCCAGTGCCTGGAAACATTCTTCTGTCGTCCTGTATTCTTTCAACTCAAACGAAAAATCTTTCTTTTTGGCATATTCTTTCAGATCATCATTCTGAAAGCTTTCTTTCAGTCCTGCCACCCGGATGCCGTTAAAAGCCTCAAAATCATTGTAATAATACCTGTCATCATCCAGTCTTGCATAAAGAACACAGGCTTCTGTTCCCGCCCAGTACTTCGAAAGCAGGAATCTCTCCTCACGTTCCGGTGTTTTCTGCGCCTGACAGATCATATCAATCTCACCTGACTCCAGTTTTTTCAGGACATTGTCCCATGTGTCATACACATATTCGTACTTCCATCCGGTATACTCAGCGATCTTATCCAGCAATTCCACGCCATATCCTATATACTCTCCATTTTCATCCAGATCGATAAACCCGCCATAATCAATATATCCAATACGGATTGTTTCCCCGGAATCATTATTTTTTCCATATACCACAAATGGTATTGCACTGAAAAATGCCATCGCAAAAATGATGATTCCATGCCTGATCTTCTTCCATTCCTTTTTCCCCATCGTTTTCTCCCTGTATAATGTCCCATCGTTTTTTATCGTTTCCATACCTGTGTCTTGGATTCTATATCGATTATAGCGAATTTCACACCAGAAATAAAGAAAAAGAAAAAGGCTGCCGCACAGCCTTTTTCTTTCATGATCATAATACTTTTGATAAAAATTCCTGCAATCTCGGACTCTGTGGATGTTCAAAGATCTCCTGCGGTGTGTTTTCTTCCTGAATGACACCATCATTAATGAACATGACACGGTTTGCAACCTCTCTTGCAAATCCCATTTCATGTGTTACAACCACCATGGTCATACCGTCCTCTGCAAGCTCTTTCATAACGCTTAAAACCTCGCCGACCATCTCAGGGTCTAATGCCGAAGTCGGCTCATCAAACAAAATAATATCCGGGTTCATGGCAAGGGAACGAACAATAGCAATTCTCTGTTTCTGTCCGCCGGAAAGCTGGCTTGGATAGGCATCCGCCTTATCAGACAGGCCGATTCTTTTCAAAAGTTCCATTGCTTTTTTCTCTGCCTCTTCCCTGGTCATTTTGTTGAGTTTTACCGGGGCAAGCATAATGTTTTCCTTAATCGTCATGTTGGAAAACAGATTAAACTGCTGGAACACCATTCCGATTTTTTCACGGACATGATTAATGTCGACTGACTTGTCGGTCATATCTGTTCCCTCGAACAAAACATGCCCGCTTGTTGGGATCTCCAACAGGTTTAAGGATCGCAGAAATGTGGATTTTCCACAGCCGGAAGGTCCGATCAATGCAAGGACATCCCCTTTTCTGATAGTCGTGGAGATTCCTTTTAATACTTCGTGATCACCAAAGGATTTGCAGAGATCTTTGATCTCCAAAATCACTTCTGCATTATTCGTTGTATATGTATTATCGCTCATTGTTTCTCAACTTCCTTTCCAAGACACCGACCGCCTTACTTAATCCAACTACCATTAACAGATAAATCACAGCAACTGCGATCAACGGCATAAACGCCTCATATGTTACGCTTCGGATAATATCGCCGCCTTTTGTCAGATCCATCAGACCAATGTAACCACTGATGGACGTCTCTTTCAATAAACTGATAAACTCGTTACACAGTGCAGGAAGAATATTCTTTACTGCCTGTGGCAGGATGATAGTAGTCATCGTCTGTCTGTAATTAAGACCCAGGCTTCGTCCTGCCTCGAACTGTCCGATATCCACTGCCATAATTCCGGAACGCACGATTTCAGCCACGTAAGCAGCAGAATTCAGACCGAACGCGATCACTGCAACCACAATTTTTCCGGTATTGATACTCTGGAAAATAACATAATAGATAATCAATAACTGGATCATGACCGGTGTACCACGGATGATCGTCAAATATGCTTTACAGACTGCATTCAGAATGCCAAGCCCGCCATTTCTGTCGTGACTAGTTCTGACAATGGCAATTAAAAATCCTAAGACAATACCGATCATCACCGCAAATATTGTAATGATCAATGTATTTCCAAGACCTTTTAACATATATGCATAGCGGTTATCCTGGATAAAGTTCTGGTAAAATTTTTCGCCAAACGAACTCTTTGCTGTCACTGCATTCCCATCACGTACAATGATCACCTGCTTGGAAGTTGCATATGTATCTGTAAAGTTGACATTCTTCTTTCGTTCTTCTGTCACAGTAAATCCGGCAGCGCCCACATCTATCTTTCCCGTAGACACAGCCGGGATAATAGAATCAAATGCCATATCTTCAATCTTCAATTCCATACCGAGCTTATCTGCGATCGCCTGCATGATATCTACATCAATACCGATAATCTTATTATTCTCATAATACTCATAAGGTGGGAACTCTGCATTCGTACCCATTGTCAATGTTCCATTCTCGCGCGCGATATCCTGCACCTCGTATGGATAATTGCCCTTTTCCTCATCCGTACCAACATAATTTTTCGTGATCTGATCAATCGTTCCGTCTTCTTTTAATTCCTCTAATGCAGTATTGATCTGCTCTAACAGGGCATCATTTCCTTTTGCCACAACAATTGCATAATCTTCCAGTGCAAATTCTTCATCTAAGATCTTTAAGCCCGGATTTTCCTCCACAAATGCGAGCGCCGGCTGTTCATCGATCACAACACAGTCAATCTTGCCCTGTTTTAACGCCTGGACTGCATCTGCGCCCTTGTTGTAACGCTCCACCGTTGTTCCTGATCCGTCATTTTCATAATCGGAAACATAAATATCACCGGTTGTTCCAAGCTGGACACCAATCTTTTTTCCAACGATATCATCCACACCGCTGATCACACCGGCTGTTTCCGTGGATGCTGCTTCCTGATCATCATTCTGCTTTGTGCCGCATCCAGCAATTCCTGTCAGCACAAATGTCAGAACGAAAAGCCAAAGCAGCAATTTTTTACTTTTTTTCTTCATCATAAATATCCGCTCCTCTTTTTTCTGATTGTCTGCATAAATATACATTATTTTTACATGAAATACAAGTGTTTTCGCCGCGCTTTCTGCTATTTTTATTTTCATGTAGGATTTCTGCTTGACTGTCATGAAAATTTACTTTAAAGTTTGTACTGGAAATACTATATAATTATGAAAATACAAAAAGGAGACTATCATGGAAAAAATAGCAAGCTTTACCATAGACCACATCAAATTAGAGCCCGGCGTTTATGTATCCCGCAAGGACACTGTTGGCGCTGAAGTGATCACAACCTTTGACCTGCGCATGACTTCCCCAAACGATGAACCAGTCATGAATACCGCCGAGATGCATACGATCGAACACCTTGCAGCAACATTTTTAAGAAACCATGCTGTTTACAGTTCCAAAACCATTTATTTTGGGCCAATGGGATGCCGTACCGGATTTTATCTGCTTCTTGCAGGAGATTATGAATCCAAAGATATTGTAGATCTCATGATCGAAATGTTTGAGTTTATCCGCGATTTTAAGGGCGATGTTCCTGGTGCAAGCCCAAAAGACTGCGGAAATTACCTCGATATGAACCTTGGTATGGCAAATTATCTTGCCAACCGCTATCTTGAAAACACGCTTTATCATATCGATGAGAAGCATCTGGTTTATCCGGAATAAAGATTTTTTGAAAAACAAAAGGATGTAATGTCTTAATTACTCAATAAAGACTTTACACCCTTTTGTTTTTATGAATTATATATTATTTTATCGTTTCAATTGTCAATTTTTTCACAAAGCATTCTGTATTTTTCTTTTAACTCCTGAATATCCTCTATCGTCTCAACATTACATAAATCATTATAAATACGCTGGCGTTCAAGTTTTCTTGCCAGTTCTTCAATTACTTCACTTGCATTTTTACTTGGCATTTTATCCAACATCCTTTCCACCGCCCTTCCATATCAATAACAATATTATAGGCAGATTTCAGACAAGTGTAAAGCCTTTATTCAATTATCAATGTCCTTATCCTTCCGTTTTGAATCTGTCTCTCATATTCTCTTTTACATCTGGGATTTTTATAAACTGATTTTTTTCAGAATACTTATTATTAAACGAATGATTATAGGTTGACCGTACCTAACAATTGTGGTGCGGTCAATTTATAATCATTATAGAAATTTATATTTTTTCACACTTAGATTTTTGATTTTTTACATTTCATCAAAGGATTCTTTTAACTTATCCATGAATCCCTTTTTCTTCTTACCCTTTTCCTGGGTGCCGTTACCACCGGCGTCACTTCGGTTTAACGAACCACCTGTCAGTTCATCAAAATGACGTAACGCCTCTTTCGCCTCATTATTAAGACCTGTCGGTGTCTGGACAACCAAAGTTACATACTGGTCACCACGAACCCCTTTATTTCTCAGGGATGGAACTCCCTTTCCTTTCAGACGGATCTTGGTGTCGGTCTGTGTACCTGGTTTTACTTCGTAAAGCACATCTCCGTCAACGGTATTGATACGGATCTCACCGCCCAATGCAGCCTGCGCAAACGTAACCGGAGCTGTGGAATAAATATTCATATCCTGACGCTGGAAGATCGGATGTCTGGATACAACTACTTCTACTAATAAATCTCCTCTTGGGCCACCGTTGACACCCGGCTCTCCTTTTTCACGGATACGGACACTCTGTCCATTGTCGATACCGGCCGGAATCGTCACCTGGATTTTTCTCTTTCTTGCAATATATCCGGTACCACGGCAATCCGGACATTTGTCTTTGACTACTTTACCGGTACCATTACAATCCGGACAGGTCTGGACATTCTGCACCGTTCCAAAGAAAGACTGCTGTGTAAACACAACTTTTCCTTTACCACCGCACTTGGTACATGTTTCCGGGTTTGTTCCCGGTTTGGCACCTGTACCATGGCAGACTGCACACTCATCCTTCAGAACCATTTCAATTTCTTTCTCACATCCAAAAACAGCCTCTTCAAATGTGATTCTTACACTGGTACGGAGATTCGCACCTTTCATCGGTCCATCATTGCCTCTTCTTCTGGTGCCACCGCCGCCGAAGAAGTCGCCGAAAATATCTCCAAAGATATCTCCCATATCCATGCCTGAAAAATCAAATCCGCCAGCACCGCCGCCTGTGCCATCGAATGCTGCATGACCAAACTGATCATACTGTTTACGCTTTTCTGCATCACTCAATACTGCATAAGCTTCCTGTGCTTCCTTGAACTTTTCTTCACATTCTTTATCACCCGGATGCATATCCGGATGGTACTTCTTGGCAAGAGTACGGAATGCCTTTTTTATATCAGCGTCACTGGCATTCTTCGGAACGCCAAGGACTTCATAATAATCTCTTTTCTCTGCCATAACGCTTAACTCCTTGTTATCATGTACAAATTTATCATACCGGCTATCTGTCTAAACCATGATTCAATTTCCGGTTTTCAAAAATTTTCAAATATTTTCCTCTTCTACCGCATATAGGGTTTCCGGAAAACCGGAAACCCCTTTTTATATGCTGATTATATTTTAGACCTCTTTGAAATCAGCGTCTACAACATCATCATCTGCTGCGCCGGCATTGTTCGTCTGTGCGCCGCCCATGTTTCCCATATCAGGACCTGCTCCCTGAGCACCCTGTGCTGCCTGTGTCTGCTCATACATCTTAGCAAATACTTTCTGTGCACTCTGTGTCAGTTTCTCCTGAGCTGCTTTTAATTCAGCAACATCTGCGTCTGTCATCTCTTCTGCATTCTGATGTGCGTCCAGGAAAGATTTTACTGCATTTAAGTCAGCTTCTACTTCAGCTTTATCATTTGCATCAAGGTTTGCTCCAACCTGATCCAATGCCTGCTGTGTCTGGAATACGAAGGAATCTGCATCGTTTCTTGCATCGATTGCTTCTTTTCTCTTCTTATCCTGTGCTTCGAACTCAGCTGCTTCTTTTACAGCCTTATCGATCTCATCATCGGACATGTTAGATCCGGATGTGATTGTGATATGCTGCTCTTTTCCTGTTCCAAGGTCTTTTGCAGAAACGTTTACAATACCGTTTGCATCGATATCGAATGTAACCTCGATCTGTGGAACACCACGACGTGCTGGTGGGATACCATCCAGACGGAACTGTCCAAGGGATTTGTTATCTCTTGCGAACTGTCTCTCACCCTGTACAACGTTGATATCAACGGCTGTCTGGTTATCTGCTGCTGTAGAGAAAATCTGGCTCTTCTTGGTAGGAATTGTTGTATTTCTCTCGATCAGTCTTGTAGCGATACCACCCATTGTCTCGATAGATAATGATAATGGTGTTACATCAAGAAGTAAGATTTCACCGGCACCGGCATCTCCTGCTAATTTACCACCCTGGATAGAAGCACCGATTGCTACACACTCATCCGGGTTTAAGGATTTGCTTGGCTCTTTGCCTGTCAACTGTCTTACTTTGTCCTGAACAGCCGGGATACGTGTAGAACCACCAACTAATAATACCTGACCAAGATCAGCGTTTGTAAGTCCTGCATCTTTCATGGCATTCTGAACCGGGATTGCAGTTCTCTCAACTAAGTCATGTGTTAATTCATCAAATTTTGCTCTTGTAAGGTTCATATCGAAATGTTTTGGACCTTCTGCTGTAGCTGTGATGAATGGTAAGTTGATATTTGTAGTTGTAGCAGAAGATAACTCTTTCTTAGCTTTCTCTGCTGCTTCTTTTAATCTCTGAAGTGCCATCTTATCTGTAGATAAATCAACACCTTCTGCTTTCTTGAATTCATCGATCATCCACTGTGTGATCTTGTTATCAAAATCATCACCACCAAGGTGTGTATCACCGTTTGTAGCTAATACTTCAATAACTCCGTCACCGATCTCGATAATGGAAACATCAAATGTACCACCACCTAAATCGTATACCATAATCTTCTGTTCTTTCTCATTGTCAAGACCATAAGCTAAAGCTGCTGCTGTTGGCTCGTTGATGATACGTTTTACATCAAGTCCTGCGATCTTGCCGGCATCTTTTGTTGCCTGACGCTGTGCATCATTGAAGTATGCAGGTACTGTGATAACAGCTTCTGAAACTTTCTCTCCTAAATATCCCTCTGCATCTGCTTTTAATTTCTGAAGGATCATTGCGGAGATCTGCTGTGGAGAATACTGTTTATCATCAATTGCTACTTTGTAATCAGATCCCATATGTCTCTTAATGGAAGAGATTGTTTTCTCTGCGTTTGTAACAGCCTGACGTTTTGCAGGTTCACCGACTAATCTCTCTCCTGTTTTTGTAAATGCTACGATAGATGGTGTTGTTCTTGCACCTTCCTGATTTGCGATAACGGTAGGTTTTCCACCTTCCATAACTGCTACACAGCTGTTTGTTGTTCCTAAGTCAATACCAATAATTTTACTCATAATAATTTCCTCCTTTAATTAGCTACCTTTACCATGCTGTGTCTTACCACAGCGTCTCTGTACATATAACCTTTCTGAAGTTCTTCCGCTACTATATTTTCGCCAAGCTCTTCATCTTCCACATGCATGACTGCATTATGGAAATTTGGATCAAATTCCTGTCCAACTGCCTCGATTGGTTTTACACCAGCCTCCTCTAATGTTGTAAGGAATTGTTTGTAAATCTTATCCATACCAACGACAAATGCATCTTCCTTTTTGTCTTCCGGTACAGCCGCAAGTCCGCGCTCGAAATTATCGATCACCGGAAGCACTTTCTCAACAATTGTTTTTGCTCCCATATCAAACATCTGTGATTTTTCTTTCTCAGTACGTTTGCGGAAATTCTCAAATTCTGCCATCTGGCGTCTCAGACGATCGGTAAGATCTTCAATCTGTTCATCTTTCTTATCTTTTTTCTTCTTGAAGAATCCCTTTTTATTGTCATCAGAATCCTCTTTGGAAGATCCTTCTGTCTCTTCCGCCGTTTCCTCTGTGTCTTTCTCTTCTGTCTCAGAAGCTGTATCCTCAGTCGTTTCAGCTTCTTTTACGGAATCTTCTGTCTGATCTGCCTGGGACTCTTTTTCTAAATCCTCTAAAACCTCTTCTAATACTTCTTCTTTCTTCGCTTCCTGCATTTCCCAGCCACCTTTCTATACTTCTCCTTTTGGCTTATCCAAGATGCCATCCAGAGATTTTTTCAATGTGTTCAGATTCGCCATTACTTTCTCATAATCCATCCGCTTCGGTCCGACAATTCCTATCGTTCCCCGAACACCTTCGCCCAATTCATAAGTTGCAGTCACAACACTGCAGTCCTTCATCGTCTGGATTGGGCTTTCATTTCCTATATAAACCTGAATTCCTGTATTCTCTTCATCCAACAGGTTTTCAGTTACAAGGCTTGCCAACTGCTGTTTCTCCTCAAATGTGGAGATCAGTTCACTTGCTTTCTCCGCTGAATCAGATAACTCCGGATATTTGAAAAGATTTGTCGTACCACTTGTATAAATCTTAATATCCTCATCCTGACCCATTGTCTCACCAAGTGTATCAAGTACGTTGCTGACGATATCGCTGTGGATACCTGCCTGCCCTTTCAGCTTGGCAATGGTCGCAAGATTGATCTCTTCTAATGCCAGACCATTCAGATTCGAATTCAGCAGGATATTCAACTTCAACATTGTCTCATTATCAAGCGGTTCTGATACCGGAATGATCTTATTCTTGACCATGTTGCCCTCTGTGACGATCACTGCAAGAATCTGTTCCTCATCCACATTAGAGAGCTGGATGAACTTCACTTTGTTCCGATGATAACTCGGCGCTGATACCATTGTTGCATAGTTGGTATTGGCTGCCAGAACTTTTGCAACCTTCTGCAGTACCTGTTCCATCTTCTCGGTGTGTTCGATGACAAACTGCTTCATGTCATCCACTTCCCGGTTCTTCTCTTCCATCAGATGATCTACATAGAAGCGGTAACCTTTATCGGAAGGAATCCGTCCAGCCGAAGTATGCGGCTGTAAAATGTATCCTAACTCCTCAAGGTCTGCCATCTCATTTCGGATCGTTGCTGAACTTAAATTCAGGTCTGTATACTTTGAAATGGTTCTTGAACCAACCGGTTCACCTGTTTCCAGATAGTTGCGGATGATAGCATTTAAAATTTTCGTTTTACGTTCGTCTAATTCTAATTCTTCCATTCACTCACTCCTGCTTCTGGAAATATCATAATTGTCCAACAACGCTTGTCACTGAACAATTATCTGTGTGTTTTTAGATTTGTTAGCACTCATTTGATTGGAGTGCTAATATCTATGTACCTAACATAGCACCATCCTATTTTTTTGTCAACAGTATTTCTGATGTTTTTTGAAGATTTTTTGTGAAAAAATTGTGTCCTGTCAGAGTTTAACGGAGCAATATTTGTTTCCATCCAATGCTTAATAAATCCCGTGCTTCTTTTTTACAAAAAACAAGGTAGAACACTCTTTGAGTTTCGAGAGTATCCTACCCTGTTTTCTTTTTTATTTTGTAAGCTTATCGATCCATGCAAATAATTCTTCCAGATCGTAGTCCCCGCTGTGCGGTAATCCCCATGGCAGTGCAAAATCCACGTCATAACCTTTGTTCTTTAACATTGTTGCCAATATTACCGGAATCGCGATTGAAGTATCTCTGTCAAAAGCCCCATGGCGGATTCGCCAGTTTTTTGTTGTGTCACATTCTCCGATGAATTTTGTCGGATTCAGAAGCTTTATCATCTGATCGTCTGCTTTTATGCCATTTACTTTGGAATGTTTTTCTGCAAATTCTGTAAAATGTCTTGCCATCACTTCCTCATCACCGAATTCTTCATTTTCCGGACTTTCTAAGGAAAGTGCATCAAAAGCCGGTGTTGGTTTCATTCGAGTGATCTTCTTTACATATGCATCCGCATCGATCATTTTGACCTGATTTTCTTCGAATGTAATGTATTCCTGTTCCTCTATATCACTTCCAGGGACAGCCAGATCTGATAATCTTACTTTTGAATCATGCGTTTCTTTTTCTTTTTTGGCAGATGCCGCTACGAAGTTCATGACATAATCCTTAAATGTTCCTTCTCCATTTTCCTCAAGTGTCAGTTCTTTTCCATTCTCATCCCTGATTCCGAGAGCATTCACGTATGCCGGAAATTCTGCTTTCAATTCTGCGGATAATTTCTTTTGTTCCTCGCTGAGTTCTCCAACAACAGGAATCATTTTCGGTCCTTCCGGGCTCATTTCAAACTTCATCATGTGAAAAATTGGTTCTTTCTGGAAAAGCCATTCATATGCAGCATCCGCATGCTCCAGATTATGGATCGGGCAATAACAGCTTGCCGCAAAAATATCATCTTTTTCCTCTGCCGCACCAATCGCTTTCAGATACGGCTCATATTCTTTTGCATTTCCGGTCGCACCGGCTAACGCTGATAATGCGCCTCCTGCCGATGTTCCATTTGTAATGATCTTCTCTACGTCTCCCGGTACTGTTTTTGCATTATGTCTCATATAGCGGATCGCCGCCTTCATATCTACAATTAATGCCGGAGCACGTCCACTTCGTTTTTCCTGATTTTGTGTATTCTCTTTTCCTGTGCCACCTACAAAAAATTCTTTGGACTGCATACCTGTATTGCGGCCTCTGATTCCTGCACACATAACTACATATCCGTGTAATAAAGCTTCAAACGCCGAATTTGGTTTGTGATTAAACTGGTCGATCCCCACTTCCATTGCAGGTCCTTCCATATAGCCACCTACTGTATTTGGTGCAAAAATCGGAGCTGTCTTTAATGAATATCCATTTATTGTTTTTCCATTATAATATTCCTCCGGTACGTAAATATTCAATGTCTGAACTTTACTTACAGGATTCGCACAATAAACAATATGTTCAAATGCCCTATATGTGATGCTCCGGTTTCCCAGCTCGCAAGTTTTTATTTCATATCTTTCCGAATCAAATGTTAAATCGTACATAAATAACCTCATTTTCTAGTCTCTGTTATATTGATCTGCATATTTTTCAACATCAAGTAATAATACAATTACAAGAATAATAATTCCAAGGATCACACCCATCCATGTGTAATCAAATTTCACTGCATTAATGACAGCCTGTGTTGGTTCTGCTACCGGATTGTATCCGACTGCTGCAAGAATCCATCCTGTAAGTGCACTACCTACGCCAATTCCGATTTTAGATCCGATAGACTGTGCCGAAGAGATTAATCCTTCAGAACGGATGCCGAATTTCCAGTTTCCATACTCTACTACATCCGGAACAAGTGCAAACACTGCTGAAAGGATTGGTCCAACCCCCAATGAACGGATCACTGTTCCAACTACGATCATTGTCGTATTTTCTCCTGCAAGACCTGTAATTGCGAATCCGACAATAATTAAAACTGCTCCCATAAGAAGGAATGTTTTCTTGTTCCATTTTTTTGAAATCGCAGGCATAAGGAATAAAATAAAAATTCCCGGAAGCTGACCTGCTGTCATAAGTACTGACATAAACATTGGATTTTTAAGTACCATGTTACAATAGAAAATCTGTGCACCAATGGCATTCGCATTCATGATAAGGGAAAATGCTCCGAGTAATAGCAGTAACCAGAAGTATCTGTTTTTTAAAGTTGCCGGAAGCTGTTCGCTCATAGGCACACTTGCTCTTTGTCTTCCTTCTTCCATACTTTCCATTTCCTTATTCAGTAAACCGGAAATAAGAATCAGGACACATGCTGCACCTCCTAAGATCACACTGGATGTTTTCCATCCAAAATTGAGGACAAGAGGTGTGATCAGTGAACCGGCTAACAATCCGATAATGTTATTTCCCAACGCCGAAAATGTTGCGAGCATGGTAGACTCATTCTTATCATGTGTCATCAATGGTAACAGTGCTGTGTTGGAAATACTATAAATGGTGTATACAATACAACTCATAAAAATATAAGTTATGTATGCATACGCTAATTTTCCTGCATCTCCAAATCCTGACGGAACATTCATAAGAAGAACAATTCCAAGAAGTGTAAGCGGTGCAGATGCGATCAGCCACGGTCTGGCTTTTCCTAATTTGCTGGATGTCTTATCAACAATTCCTCCCATTACAAGGTCTGTAACGCCATCAAAAATACGGCACACCAAGAACATGGTAGCAATTGCTCCTGCTCCGATCAGTACTGTGTCCGTATAATAATTCAACAGAAACGCTGCTGCGATCTGACTGAATATACATCCACCACCAGTTCCGATTCCATACGCCACTTTATTCAAAGTAGGCACTTTCTTTTTTGATTCCATATCAAAACCTCCCTGAGTTTTATTTATTTGATACATTTATTATATTGTGTGCTTCGTTGACAAACAATTCTGCTTCCTTTAAAATTAAGTCAGAATCTGACTTAAAAGAAATGGGGGATTAGCATGAATACAGAATATTTGAAAGAATTTGTCGTTCTTGCAGAAACAAAAAATTTCTGGGAAGCTTCTGATCGTCTGTATATGAACCAGTCGACCTTATCCAAACATATTAAAAGTCTGGAAAACGAGCTTGGTGTCGATCTGTTTTTACGCACTACCAGAAGGGTGGAACTTACGAATTACGGTCAGACCTTTTTACCTTATGCAAAATCAATTACTCATTTCGAGTTTGAAGGGATTTCTGCCATCCGAAGAATGCAGAATATTGAAAATGGTCTGCTGACGATCGGAACATTTCCATCTATGCCGCAGTATCACATTACGCAGCTGCTCTCACAGTTTCAGACCAGCTATCCCGATGCAACGATACGTATCACGGAAGACGATCCTGTCAATCTTTTACATTACCTTGAAAACGAAAGCTGCGAGATCGTATTTCAGAGGGAGGACAAAGCGACTTTCGAGAAAAATTTTTTAAGCGATACAAGAATTACAAGAATTCCATATCAGAAAGACCGGCTGGTTGTCCTGATGCCGAATCATCATCCGTTGGCACATTCCGATTCTCTTACATTACAGCAGCTTAAGAATGAACGCTTCTGCTTTATCAAAGAAGGATCCCTTATGTACCAGATTGCCATGAATGCCTGCCAGAATGCCAATTTCGTGCCAAACATTGTATTTACAAGTCATCGTATTGATTCCATTCTGGACATGGTTACCAATCAGAACTGTATTGCTCTGCTTATGGATGCTCATCTGAAGTTTCCTGAAAACGGTCCAAGACAAACCGGCGAACCGTGGCATATTGTTCCTGTTACTCCGATTATTTCCTCCCAGATTTCTATCTGTTACCGGAATGATAAGCTACTTTCCAAAAATGCACAACTTTTCATAAAGCTCTGCAATGATAACCTTTTTTCGTAAATCAGTAATTATATTTTTCCATAAAAATACCGGTTTCCAAAAGTCAGACTTAAAAAGCTGACGATTGGAAGCCGGCACATTGTTCTGATCATACCAGTCTTTTATTTTTCCGGAACAGTTACATACCATCCCATGCTTTCACATTATTCTGAATTTCCAGTTTTTCCAAAAGACGCTCAACGAAATTATTGGTCCATTCCTCTATCGTCTTATATCCCTGATAATAGCTTACCATAGGTGGAATGATCCGGACTCCTATCATAGCAAGCTCCTGCAGATTCCGTAAATGTATCGGACTAAGCGGCGACTCTCTTGCAACAAGAAACAGTGGACGTCCTTCCTTTAGCATCACATCTGCCACCCGCAGAAGCAGATTGTCGCTATACCCGCCAGCGATTCCCGCTGCTGTTTTCATGGAGCACGGCACAATGATCATCTCGTCTATCTGAAAACTTCCAGATGCCGGTCTTGCACCGATTTCCCTGATATCATAAACAATATCTGCCAGTGATTTCACCTGCTGTACCGAATACTCTGTTTCCTGCTCTATTGTAAGGCACGCACTGTCTGACAGGATAAGATATGTCTCAACATCATAGCTTTCCTTTAACCGTTGTAACAAACGGATTGCGATCGGTGCTCCGGATGCACCGCTTATTCCAACTAAGATTCTTTTCATATGATATTAAATGAACTCCTTCCATTTTTCCTTGTCGACATCCATAAATTTGGCCCTGACAAATTTATTTTTCAACTCAAATGGAACTGTACAGTCAAAAATCGTTTTGCAGCTGATTCCTCTGTCTAAAATACTTGTGCTGTACTCTGGATCCGAGCTTGGATCCAGCGGATGGCAACGCACACCCGGAATTGTAATGATATCTTTATCTCCCTGAAATCTCGTATTCATTGCCCATAACACATCCCTGGTATCAAAAATATCCACATCTTCATCTACAAGGATCACATGTTTTAACTCCGGAAATGCACTAAATGCTAACAGTGCCGCCTGTCTTTGTTTTCCTTCATCTGTGTGGACCATCTTTTTGCACTGGAGAACTGCCATGTATTTTCCGCCACCTGATGGGTGTGCGTATACGTTTGTTACTTTTCCCGGTAACGCTTTATCGATCATGTTAAAAATGCTTGCTTCTGTCGGAATCCCTGCGAGATTCACATGCTCTTCACTTGGTCCGATCACGGTCTGCATGATCGGGTTTTCCCGGTGTGTAACTGCTTTAACTTTGATCAGCCAGCATTCATGGCTTGCCGCACCGTTATATCCCGGAAATTCAGGCATTGCATATCCGGTATTGGTATTCTGATCTTCGATCACTTTCACTCCCGGCTGTATCTCTCCTTCAATAACATACTCTGCATTTGCGATCGCATTTTCTTTTATAGAAATACACGGTGTCAACTCTACCGGTGTTTTGCGGATCGCACCTGCAATGGAAAGTTCGTTATATCCAAGCGGAGTTGTCGGCGGTTCAAAACAGGATCCGACTTCTATTGCCGGATCTACTCCGATGGAAATAGAAATCGGCAATGGTCTGTTCAATTCAGTTGCCCGCTCTGCCATTGCACCAATATGTCTGCTTCCCGGCTGTAAAAAAATAGAAAGTTCATCTTTCGACTGAATGCACATTCTGTGTATCGTCACATCAGAAAGTCCTGTATCCGGATGTGTTGCGTAACACATTCCCATTGTTATATAAGGTCCTGCGTCAACCGGAGTATTCGTTGGTGCCGGGATCAATTTAAACAGATTAAAATCCTCATCCGTCACACGATGGATCACTTCCTGGCAGGGTGCTTTTCTATCGGATACAACCGGTTCGATCGGATGTAGGGCAGCATCACATAACAGCTTACCAAGTTCTTCCTTTTTGCACCCCAAAAGTGCCGCAACTCTTTCCCTGCTTGCAAGCAGACCGATCAATACCTTTGCATCTTTATGACCCTTAATATTATGGAACAGCATTGCCGGACCATCTATCTTCGTCGGACGCATAACAGTTCCGCCTGCTCCTACATGCCGGTAAACCCCCGCAAGCTCAGCTGCCGGATCTACTTCTATGTCTGTTTCTACCAGCTGCCCTTCCATCTTCTTCAGAAGTTCTAATGAAGTTCTTAAATCATTTACTTCCATATTTGAATTTTCTCCTTATTCTCATTTCTATTCGAAGCAATCGCAGTCTCTATACCTGATGCCTGTTATAAATCTTTTGTTTCCCATAAACTTTGCGATTTCTTTCAAATTTATTATAAAAAAAGAGAATGAATTTAAAAATTCAAATTCATATCGTTATTAATTCACATTATGACTTAATCAAAAATAGCAAGACTTCATCTAAAGCTTTTTTCATTTCAGAAATTATCTTTTCTATCCCGTTGGAATTAATGTTGTCATAGTGAATTCCAACTGACACGACCACCGGAACCTGAAACTTTTCATACAGTTTTTCTGCCCACTCTTCACTTATAAAATTATCTTTGTGTCCCTCAAATGTCTTTGTGCAAATCTCACCTTTTGGATCAGCAATGCTGACTGCTCCGATATGAGCAAGATCACCACCCGTGATCAGCACTTCGATTCCGTAATCCGTCTTCGTAAATATAATTTTTACAGGTTTATTTAAAATAATAATTTCTTTTTCCATCTAATCAATCCTCATTTTCGAAAAAGTGGTCTTTCGTCATTTATCTTTACCGATAAATCGGCCACTGCTTCCAAATCCTCTGCTGATTGTAATAATTCTCTTTGTCATAACCGCTTCTGACAAAAATTAAGAAACTGCATGATATGCTACACACTTTAACTGCACGAAGTATTTTTAATAATTTACGACCGCAGGTACACAAAAAACGAGTAACAAAACTGGATTTATGCCAATCTGCTACTCGTTTAATATTTATTATATTTTTTTTTAAATGTCAAACAAAAATTTTTCCAGTTTTAAGATTCCTACTCCAAAAGAGTGCTTTCCAAATCCTGAAGCATAATATCTAATGCAGTGATTCCACCTTCAGCTGTATACCATACTGCCGGATGTTCCAAATAAACAATATTTCCATTTTTATATGCATCTGTACTCATGACTAGTTCATTTTCCATAATTTCCTGTGCCAGCTGCGCACCCTCTGTTCCAATTGCTCTGTCACGGTCCATCACAAAAATATAATCTGGATTTTCTGCCACAATTGTTTCAAAGGAGGATTCATTTCCATGTGGCGAACTCGCATTATCAGATTTCCCATCCTCTGCATACTACTATTTCCAGAATGTATCTGAAATATTTTCATAGTGTCTGTCTTGCAATGACTTAGGAATCGTATCTACTGACGGAAATTCCAATGCTATCTCTTCACATAGAGTTGATAATAAAATTTTTCCCATCAGTTCTGAATATTGACCCCTAAGAGCCTTTTCATACCAGTTAATCAAATCATTTTCTGTAACAATACTTTGAATATGATTTCGCCAACCAATTTGAGTTAACAAAGAAACTATAACATCTTTTTCTGCATCTTTACAAACAATGATAATCTTGTCACTTGATACACTATCTACAATATTCTTTGCTAATTCCACATCTAGGCTTAGGTGCTTTATTTGAATAGCTGGTCCCCAATTAGAATACATGTCAAGTCCACGGTCAGCTGCATTTGTCACACCAACTCTATATACCTTTGCATCTTGTATATGACTTAAATTATCCACATCCAAACTCATTACTTTCTTTGCGAAATCTTCAAACTCACACAATAGTTTAGCCTTACTATCATCAATAGATACTTCAACTTTTAATCCAAGCGTATCAACTAATGTCGAAAAAAGAGCATATACAATAATTTCATAAATTTTATCTAAGCTTCTTTTTAGCCCCGGTTCATTCCAAAAAGAATCAATAAAATGTTTTACCATAAAATCTTCTTTTGTGGCATTCAAACAGTAATTAAGTGCTTCTTCAAGCTGACTATGCTTATTTGAAAATAATCGGTATATATAAGCTTCTACAGCCCCATTTTTCTCTCTATTTTCTTGTCCTAATACTTCAATGATTGTTGGTGGTATAGCATTATCATCAAACAGATTATCTTGGAACTTAGAACTACTGGTACATACACGCCCTAATAATTCTATAGAAATATCATCTCGCCATTTTTTACTCTTAGTACGGTAGTCTTCAAGTACTGTCAAATCAATATCTTGGTATACTCTATCATGATATAAAATTTCTGCAATCTGAATAGGTTTATACAAATGAACTCTTGACTTTTGAATTAACTTGTCTAACGCATTTTTTGCATCTTCTTTAGTTGGCATCAGTCTTTACTCCTCCTAATTCTTCATCTAATTTTAAAGCATTTATCATTTCCCTTGCTATTGCTTTAATTACCGGTACTGCTACAGAATTTCCACACTGCTTTTTCATTTTTCCATAAGTCACAACAACTTTATAGTTATCGGGAAAACCCTGTATTCTCAACATTTCACGTTCAGTTGGTCTACGTTCATCGTTAATCAATATATAATTAGCTGATGCTCCTGCTCTTAATGCTGATGAATACGGATGAGGTGTGATTGATCCTGCCATATTTTCATGTGAAATATACGGTTTAGGATAATTTTTATCTTTAAGTCTTTCTAACCGTGATTCTCGTATTCTGTCTTTTACATAATATTTTTTATCAACATCCTTTTCCAGAATATCCGTTAATGATTTTCTCTCTTCCTCTGGCACTGGTTCAGGAAAATGAAACATTATAGGTTCTAAGAAGCCAACAATAAATATTCTTTCCCTTTTTTGGGGAACTCCATAGTCTAATGCATTCAACACTTTTGCATAAACAGTATATCCTAATGCTTCTAAATGTTCTTTAATTACCTTAAAGGTATTTCCACCATCATGTGCAGTTAAATTTCGTACATTTTCTAGCATAAATGCCTTAGGTTTCTTTTCTTTAAGTATTCTTTCAATTTCAAAGAACAATGTTCCGCATGTTTCATTTGCAAATCCCTCTTTTTTCCCAATGATTGAAAATGCTTGACAGGGAAAGCCGCCTAGCAAAATATCAAAATCAGGAATATCTTTTGCCTCGATTTTAGTTATATCCCCAGATGGATGTTCGCCAAAATTTGCCTCGTATGTTTTACACGCTTCTTCGTCAAATTCAGAAGAAAAAACACATCTTCCACCTACCGATTCAAATCCAAGTCGAATGCCACCAATTCCGGCAAACAAATCAATAAATCTAAAATTATTCCAATCCATTCTTATCAATCCTTAATCTAAAATTTACTTTCCAATTATATCACAATCAACTCAGAAATAATATCACAAATACACTAATTATGCTCAGCTCCCGCTTATTCTCTTCAACATAGCAACAATGTACCATGATAAAAATCTGTTATTTTTAAGCTGTCTGTTCACTTTTCTTAGAATGATACGCTTCACGTCTCATAGCCAATGTTTTTTCATATCTCTCTTTTGCAACAGAATCTCCATTTAATGCATCTTCACGCATTTTTCTGTAACTTTTCACTGTAGCTCTAACCTGATACTGTTTACGTTCTGCAAGCTGACTCTGGGCTTCCTGATCTCCGGCTTCTGCCCTGGTTCTCAAGACTTCCTTCTGTTCCTTTCTCCTTGCGGTATGCCGTCTGTTGCATTCTGCATTTCTCTCCTCCAAATATTTCGCATATTCAGGATCATTTTCTGCTCTCTGTTTACGCTTTTCTGCTGATTTCCTTGAACGCTCCCTTGGATTCGCCCTGCATCTCATCATCACGGGACAGACGCTCATAAAGTGCTGTTATTCTGTTATCTTTAACCATTTTCTCAGCTCCTTTCGTTATGCTAAAAAATAAGAACACACAGAAAACACTTCATTTTTTAATGACTTGTTTTCTCTGTATTCTTAAAATCTACCCCTTAGCCTGTGTTTCCTCTGAAAGAATCTTATACTGTGTCTTATTCTTATTAAGCGAATCCTTGTACTTCTTTACTTCCTCGGTAACAAGTTTTTTCGCATAATCACTAGATACATCCTCCTTTAGTAAGAAATGCAATGTTTGTGTAATGCACGCTGCCTTTATTCTTTTCATTATTTTTCCTCCTGCCCTTATTTGGTAGTGTCAAAAACTACCCATTTTATTGTTCTAAAATTCTTTTAAAACCTTGATTTATTGGAGGTTTGCAAATAAAAAGAGCATTGACCTCCCAAAAGAAGTATAATGAGTTCACCACAAACACCATTATCAACAAGGAGACAATGCTCATGGACATTATACTTTATTTACTTCTATTTATTCAATACCAACACAAACAAATCTGCTGGCTTTTTAATTTTATCTGCAGATATATTCCCCTTAAGCAGTGGGTCTTCGATGATTCCCATTCTCCCAAATATCAAAAATTCAAGATTGATAAGCTCCCAAAAATAATCTATTACGAAAAATGGGATTACAAAGACTACATTCCTTACCTCGAATGGAAGTATGGCAAGAAAATCAAACCTGTCAGCCGCCGTTCTGAATGTGATATTGATGACAACTGTAGCTGTCCACGTTGCAATGCTCCAAAGCCTTATCTCTACAAGAATAATGGTTCAAAAGGACAGATTCTGTGCAAAGTATGCTCCACCGCATTCTCTCCGGAAGAAAACCGTTTTTCAAAGTCCTGCTCCCTCAAATGCCCGCACTGCAATCACTCGCTGGCTCATAAGAAAGACCGCAAACACTTTGTTGTCCACAAATGCGTAAATCCAAAATGTCCTTACTACCTCCACAATCTAAACAAGGTTGATAAAAAAGACCTTAAGGAGGACTATGGCAAGAACAAATATAAACTCCATTACATCTACCGGGAATTCCAGATAGATTTCTTTCGCATGGATTTAAACACTCTTCCCAAGAATGCTTCTTCCCTAAAATTCAGTAAACATGACCAGCATGTCATGTCACTTTGTCTTACCTACAAAGTGAATCTTGGGTTATCGCTTCGTAAAACCGCTCAGGCGTTGAAGGACATACACGGCATCAGCATCTCACACCAGCAAGTTGCCAACTATTGCAAAACCGCCTCTGTCTGCATAAAACCTTTCGTAGACAACTACGATTACAAAACTGGCAATGTATTTACTGCTGATGAGACATACATCAAAATCCGTGGTATCAAAACCTATATCTGGTTTATCATGGATGCTGCCAAACGCTCTGTTATCGGCTATCAGGTATCTGATAATCGTGGTGTTGGCCCATGCATTCTGGCAATGCGGATGGCCTTCCGGCATCTAAAAGAACTGCCTAAGAACTTTAAGTTCATTGCAGATGGCTACAGTGCATATCCCCTTGCCGCCCAGCAGTTCTTCCATGAATTCGGTGATAAGTTTAAGTTTGAAATCACACAAGTAATCGGACTCACCAATGACGATGAGGTTTCTAAAGAATTCAGACCTTACAAGCAGATGATTGAACGCTTAAACCGTACATACAAAGCTTCCTATCGTAAAACCAACGGCTTTGATAACATCGATGGAGCCAACTATGATCTCGCCCTCTGGGTTGCTTATTACAACTTCCTAAGACCACACAAACACAACAACTATAAAGTCTTAAATGAAGTCGAAATGCTGTCTCAGGCTGACACGATGCTGGGCAAATGGCAGCTTCTCATCTTCCTTGGCCAACAGACGATTCTGAACCTGCAACACGGCGAAGCCGCTAACTGTTCTTAGATTCAGAGCCAGAGGTAATTATCCCAGCCACCGCAAAGCGGCCTGCCCTTGATGGCACGAAAAAGAACTGCTACACTGCTATAATCGACGGAAAAACTCTAACTGTTCTTGAGTTCTTCGCCGTCGGTGATTAACCTACAGCAGTTCTTTTTCGTACCGTCAAGGGTGGCGGTGGGCTACCACAACCTAAAAGATCTACAGTTTTCAAGGTTCATCTGAGCCTTTTTCTTTTGCTCAGTTTTTTCATAGGTCATTTGACACTATCCCTTATTTGTTAGTTAAAAAAGTTTACATAGATTATTATAATGATTAAGCAGCTATTTGCAGCTTCCGACTCTTATATCAGTTCCAATCATGCAAAAATCGGAACTGATACAAAAAAGTGCAAAGCATTCGTCTCAGCATCCTGAACAGATTCGTTACGAATACAGATAATGCTATAGATCCATTCTTATTTCATCAATAATACTTTTATCTCTTAACTTATGAATTTCAGTTCGTGTGATAGAAAACACAATTCCTATCAAAACAAATATACCACCAAATAATGCCGCCCACGGAATATGATACAATACCGGGAAAGCCTTCCGAA
>ERZ1034691.361-NODE-361-length-37071-cov-29.010347_pt1 | contig 37071 bp, 35 predicted proteins | sample MGYA00520638_ERZ1034691 | MGnify/ENA primary metagenome ERZ1034691 (study PRJEB33766, sample SAMN09781763) | gut metagenome | biome: gut microbiome | host: Homo sapiens | place: Madagascar | study: EMG produced TPA metagenomics assembly of the PRJNA485056 data... | reverse complement strand
ACGCATGAGTTACGTGTAGACTCCAATGGCAAATTGTTTTTTAGGAATGATCGGAAGGGATGACCGAAAACAGAATTGCAATGAACACGTCGCCCGGAGCATCCCTGCGTGTGTCTCGGCTGCAATTCTGTCTTGTGGCGTAGACAAGGACATAGTGCAGGATGTACCGGATTCTGTTTTTATGGCATAAGCTGGGAAACGGAGCGGGAAGAACGGCGGGGAAGTACGGAGCGGGAAGAACGGCGGGGAAGTACGGAGCGGGAAGAACGGCGGGGAAGTGCGGTGCGGGAAGAACTGGATGTACCAAAAGAATGGCTGCGGGAATCAAGATAATTTTCGTAAATTTGTCCTCAAAATTTTTTGGGGACATGAACTTTAGCGGAATAATCGTCGGGGCGGCCACTTTCCTTATTATCGGGGTGTGCCATCCTATAGTGATCAAGATGGAATATTATTGGGGCAAGGGGAGCTGGTGGCTGTTTTTGCTCGCGGGGCTGGCCTTTGTCGCCGCGTCCATATTCGTGGATAACGATGTCGTCGCAACTATCCTCGGTGCCGCCGCATTTTCATGCTTCTGGGGCATCAAGGAGATGTTCGAGCAGGAGCGGCGTGTCCTGAAAGGGTGGTTCCCGGAGAATCCCGCCCGCCATGACTACTACGAAACCATCCGTAAGGCTGGCCGTGGCGGTTCGACTGGCTCGCCAACCGCTCCAGCCGGTCGTTCCACTCCAGCCGGTCGCCAAGCCCGCTGAAGCAGCTTAAGCCAGCTGAAGTAGCTTAAACCCGCTAAAGCAGCTTAGGCCCGTCGAAGCAGCCAAGCCCGCAGAAGCAACTTAAACCCGCCGAAGTAGCTTAAACCCGCAGAAGCAACTTAAGCCCGCTGAAGCAGCCAAACCCGCTAAAGCAGCTTAAGCCCGCTGAGGCAACCGAATCCTGCTGAGGCAACTTGCAACTTGTAAATAAATATAGTTATCCAACATCATGAATATCAAACTTCTGTCAACATTGGCGATTGCCGCCGGCCTGTCGGGATTTACTGGAGCGTCGGCCCAGAAAAAAGCTATGGACCACGATGTCTACGACTCATGGCAGAGCGTGTCCGACATCCTCAAAAGCGAGGATGGTAACGTCCTAGTGTGGAATGTGAATCCGCAGGAAGGAGACGGCACACTCTATGTCAGGAATATGACACCACAGCGGAAGGGAAGGCCTTCCTGCCGGGAGATCAGCATCCCGCGCGGCTCGCAGGCATCCCTCGACCCTAAGGGTAAGTGGCTCTATCTTAGGATAAAGCCGCAGTTCGCCAAGACCAGGCAGGAAAAGATCGCCAAGAAGAAGTCCGAGAATATGACTAAGGACACCCTCGCCGTGGTGAATCTCACGACCATGACGGTCAGGAAATACGGGCGCGTGGACTCCTACGCCACCGGCTCGCTCGCCAAGCCTTACGTCGCCTATAAATCTACTTGGAAGCATTATAAGGACTCCTCCGACAAGAAAGGTACCGACAAGTCGGGACTCATCATCCTGAATCCGGCCACTGACAGAAAGGACACACTTCGGCACATCGACTCCTATTCCTTCAACCAGGACGGAACGATCCTCGTGATGACCTCGAAGAAGGACAAGAAGGATTCCCTGTCGGCCACAGCCGTGATGATCGCCCGCGCCCCGGCGCAGATCGACACCATCGCATGTGGCGCCGAATCCTACAGCCGCCTGACATTCAGCGACGCCGAGGATCAGCTGGTTTTCCTCGGTTCCACCGACACCAGCAAGAACCGCAACAAGTGCCAGGCACTGTACCTTACCGGTATCCAGGCACTTAAGACGGGAAAGACGGTTCAACAGTCTCGGACTCACCAGCCGCTTGCGGAGGCCGCGGCGGACAGCGCGACAGTCGTCAGCAAGGATGGCAGGTGGGCATATTCAACGAAAGTGATCATCCCTCAAGGGACTCGGGTCGAGGGCACTCCGGGCTGGACGCTCAACGAGAACACCGAGCTGCAGTTCACCCCTGACGGCAAGCGCCTTTTCCTCGGGATAGGCGCCATCCGCCCTCCGAAGGACACATCGATCGTGGACTTCGAGACCGCGCAGCTGGACATCTGGAACTGGAACGCGGTCTATACTCCTCCGCAGCAGAGGCTTAATGTGAACAAGACTCTCAAGAAGACATATTCAGCCACCATCGATCTCGCCGAGCCGGGAAGGATCGTGCCGCTGGCCACCTCCAGGTTCGCAAGCGTCCGCCTCCTCGGCGGCGGCCTTTCCGAATGGGTGCTTCTCAGCGATAACGCCAAGTACGCCCGCACATCGGTCTGGGACTACAACAACCGCCGCGACATCTCTCTGGTCAACGTCAGGGACGGCTCGTGTAAGGTTGTGGCTGAAGGACTTGATGCCGGACGCTTCGACGTGTCCCCGAGCGGAAGGTACCTTGTCTGGTTCGACAACGACGAGATGAACTGGTTCACCTACAATACCAAGACCGGTGAGAAGGTCAACCTTACCGCCCGGACCGGAGTTCCGTTCTACGATGAGGAGGACGATCATCCGACCGCCGCACCGGCGCACGAGTTCTCTCCGAAATGGTTCAAGGACGAGGACGCCGTGCTGATCATCGACCGCTACGACATCTGGAAGTTCTCCCCGGACGGCGAGTCTGCCGTCAACCTGACCGGGGGAGTGGGCCGCCGGACGCACAACCGCTTCAAGATCGTGGACCTGAAGCCGGACACCAGGAAGCCTAACGAGCGCCGCTGCGGCGTTGTCAGACCGCTTGACCCGAAGCAGACCGTCTACCTGAGCGTCTTCAACGAGGAAAGCCAGGAGAACGGCTTCGGACGCGTCAACCTCGCAAGACCTTCAAAGACTCTTGAATATTTCACCGACACCGTCACCTACAAGTACGTGGCGGGAGCCGCCGGCACGGACAGGATCTTCTACCAGAAAGGCAACTTCCGCGAGTGCTACGACCTCTACCTCACGGACAACTTCTTCAAGACCTCCACGAAGGTCTCCGCCATCAATCCTCAGATGGCCGGCTACCTCTGGGGAAGCGCGGAACTCTTCCGCTGGAAGGCCTACGACGGCACTCCGCTGAAGGGTATCGTGTACATGCCGGACGGTGTCAAGGAGGGCGAGAAGCTTCCGGTGATGATCTATTTCTACGAAAAGAACGCCAACAACCTCTACACGTTCTGGTCGCCGGCCCCGTCCCGGTCGATCGTGAACATCCCTTTCTATACCTCCAGGGGCTACATCGTCTTCGTCCCGGACATCGTCTACAAGGTGGGCCACCCGGGCGAGAGCGCCTACAACTGCATCTGCGCCGGCGCCGAGGCCCTTTGCGAGAAATATTCCATCGCCGACAAGAGCAGGATGGCGATCCAGGGCCAGAGCTGGGGCGGCTACCAGACAGCCTGGCTCATAACACGTACGAATATGTTCGCGGCGGCAGGTTCCGGAGCACCGGTCGGGAATATGACATCGGCCTACGGTGGCATCCGTTGGGGCTCGGGCATCACCCGCGCCGGACAGTATGAGCATGGCCAGAGCCGTATCGGAAAGAGCATGTGGGATCCGGGGGCGCTTGACCTTTACATCGAGAACTCTCCGGTGTTCCATGTTGACAAGGTGCAGACACCGGTGCTCATCATGCACAACGACGCTGACGGAGCCGTTCCGTGGTATCAGGGCATCGAGTTCTTCTCGGATCTCCGCAGGCTCGACAAGCCGGCATGGCTGCTCCAGTACAACAAGGAAGCCCACAACCTAGTTCAGAGGCGCAATTGCAAGGATCTCTCAATCAGGTTGCAGCAGTTCTTTGACCACTACCTGAAGGGAGCTCCGATGCCGGCGTGGATGAAGACCGGTGTCCCTTACGAGGACAAAGGGGAATATTCCGGCTTCGAGAATGCTGAATAGATTTTTGTGAACATCGCTTCGGCAGGTTCTGCGACCGGCATTTCAGGTCGCGGAGCCTGTCGAAGTGACTTATAAAGACCGGTCGCGGAGCCTGTCGAAGCGACATAAATATAAAATATTCAATGACAAAACTAGCGATTTTCGACCTTGACGGCACCCTCCTGAACACCGTCGAGGATCTGGGCAACGCCACCAATTATGCTTTGGAGCAGTGCGGCTTCCCGATTCATCCGATAGATGAATATTACCAAATGGTCGGCCGCGGAATCTACAACCTCTTCCGCGCCGCCATTCCTTCTGAATATGTCACTGAAGACAACGTACAGAGGATGGCATCATATTTCATTCCCTATTACGACGCTCACAAATGCGATTGCACCAGACCCTATGACGGCATCCCCGAAATGTTGAAAACAATAACTGACAGGGGAGTGCGCCTCGCTGTCGCCTCCAACAAGTATCAGGACGGCGCGGAGAAACTCGTCAGTCACTTTTTCGGTGAATATGACTTCGTGAAGATTCTCGGCCAACGCGACGGCCAGCCGATCAAACCCGATCCCGCGATTGTGGATCAGATTCTGGCTGATGTTCCAAAGGTCACGAAAGAGCAGGTTGTCTATGTCGGAGACTCGAATGTGGACATGCAGACCGGAGCGAACGCTCAGGTACGCACAATCGGAGTCACTTGGGGATTCCGGAGCAGGGAGGAACTTGCTGCCTACACTCCTTCGGCCATTGTGGATACACCTGAAATCTTGTCAAAAGAGATTTTGGAAGGCTGAATCAGGTTCATTTAAGGTTCATTTTGATGTTGTTATTGAGGTGAATAGAAGATTAGTGCGAGTTGGTTGTAGGGTGTAACTAATTGATAGCTATATTGTTAGTTCCTATGGGGGGGTGATTCATGATTGCGAAATGCTGTCCGCATATTGAAATTATATTCACTTCCTCTTGTTTTTGAGTGTGAATTATGCTACTTTTGTCCCGTAAAAGGCAGCTTACGAAAGCGGCTCTTGGATTGGAGTCCTTCGAGATCAGAATTCTTATGCTGACAACCGTAGAACTTACCCTTGCTCATCGGCTGAGGGGATAATTTCTGTATTCATTTTGTAACTGCTTATGCATCTTGTTTTTAACCAATGACACAATTGGCTTTTGATGGGTCTAATCCATTGGATGACGTCAGACTTGCGTATAGTTCGATTCCTAATTGGTATGCGCTTCGCATTTTTTACAATCGGATTGAACCGCTGAGACAAACCTTGGACGTTGCCGCGATCCGCTATTTCTACCCTCATCATTTGGTGGAGAAATGTTCGGATGGTGGTCTTGATTATGTTCAGGAGTCAATCATCAAGTCATTGATTTTCATAAGATCAACTTGTGAGAGTCTGGACATGATCCGACTGAAACATGTAGGCAGCGTATCTCCGTATTTTGACCATCGGACCCGAAAGCCATTGATCATTCCGGATGAACAAATGGAACCGTTCATAAAGCTCTGCGACATTAAGGACTCGGGTCTTGAATATCTGGGAGAGGATGGCCCGCAGTTCCACAAAGGTGACCGCGTGAGAGTCATTGACGGCATATTCAAAGGTTATGAGGGTCACATCAAGCGCATCAAACACGACAGGCGCCTTATAGTTACCATTGAGGGTGTTGCCGCTTTCGCAACCAAATTCATTCCTCCCGCTTTTTTGGAGAAAGTGGAGACAGATAAGTAATAGTCGAATTATAATCTTTCATAAGAATTAAGAATATGAATATGAAAAGAATATCACTACTGTTATGGCTTCTGGCCATAGGCATTTTGGCAGTTCCATCCTGTTCTACGCCGAAGGAGATCAGTTACTTCCAGGACCTCGAGTCGGTGGAAGGCCAGCGGATCGGTGGCGCGAAGGGGATCACGGTGCGGCCCAAGGACAAGATCTCGATCATCGTGAACTGCAAGAGCCCCGAGCTGACGGCGCTGTTCAACCTGCCCTACGTGACGCAGCGTCTCGGTGAGAACAGCCGCAGCGCGATCTCTTCGGGCTACAGCCAGGGCTACATCTCGGGCTACACGGTTGACGACCGCGGGTGCGTGGACTTCCCCGTGCTCGGCGAGGTCCACGTCGCGGGGATGACGCGCGAGGAGATAGCGTCGGAGATCAAGCGCGAGCTGCGCGAGCAGGGGCAGGCGACGGACGCGGTGGTGACGGTGGACTTCATGAACCTGTACTACCAGGTGCTGGGCGAGGTGGCGAGGCCTGGCCGCTACGCGATCGACAAGGACGCGCTGACCATCCTCGACGCGATCGGGGCGGCGGGCGACCTGACGATCTACGGTCGCCGCGACAGGGTCAAGGTGCTGCGCGACGAGGGGGGCCGCATGCGGACGTACGAGGTGGACCTGTGCTCCGCGTCGGACCTGATCGCATCCCCGGTGTACTACGTCAGGCAGAACGACGTGATCTACGTGGACCCGAACGACGTGCGGGCGCGGCAGTCGACGGTGAACGGCAACAACGTGCGGTCCACCTCGTTCTGGATCTCGCTGACGTCGCTGGCGGCGTCGGTCACCAACACGATCGTGGTCATCGCCACGAGGAGCGGGTCGGGCCGATGACGCGCGGCGTCGCGGGCCGATGAGCGGACTGACACATTTACTGACACATTTTACGGACACACATACACACATGGAAAACAGCAACAACAATAACTACGGCAGCGCGGCTGGAGCGTCCCCCCAGGAGGAGGCGGTCCAGTTCAGGGAGCTTTTGCGCCGCTGCCTGTCCAGATGGTACTGGTTCGTCCTGAGCCTGGCGGTCTGCCTGGCTTTAGGTGTCCTGTACATCCTCAGGTCAACCCCTACGTACAACACCTCCGCTGACATCCAGATCAAGTCCAGCACCAAGGGCGCGTCCATGCCGGGGGACATCGGCGAGTTCGGCAACATGGGCCTCTTCGCCGTCAAGTCAAACGTCAACAACGAGCTGCACGCCTTCGGATCCCCGGACATCATGAGCGAGGTGGTGGACAGGCTCCGCCTGTACATGAGCTACACGGTGGACGGCACCTTCCACAGGAGCGTGCTCTACGGCACGTCGCTGCCGGTCTCCGCCGACCTGCTCGACGTGGACGAGAACGTGGGGGCCGGATTCACCGTCAGCGAGAAGGGCGGGAGCGTCACCCTGAACGACTTCATCCATAAGAACGAGAAGGTCGGCGGCAGGCCGGTCGTGGGGCGCTACGGCGACACGCTCCAGACCCCTGTCGGAAGGATCATCGTTCAGAAGACGAAGGACTACTCCGGGGAGGCGATGAAAAAGCCGGTCCACGTCAGGAAGTCGGGCCGGCGCGGCGCGACGCAGTCCTACCTGAACAGGCTCCAGGTGAACCTCTCCGACAAGAACGCCGACATCATCGCGCTGTCGATCAAGGACGTGTCCACCCAGCGCGCCCAGGACATCCTGAACACCCTGATCGCCGTCTACAACGAGAACTGGGTGCGTGACAAGAACCAGATAGCGAACTCCACCTCGGTGTTCATCAACGACCGTCTGCGCGTCATCGAGGGCGAGCTGGCTGGGGTGGACTCCGACATCTCGGCGTACAAGTCCGAGAACATGATCCCTGACGTGGGCACCGCCGCGACGATGTACATGCAGCAGAGCACGGTGCTGAACCAGCAGCTCCAGGACGTGAGCAACCAGCTCTACATGGCGCGCTACATCAAGGACTACATCGGCAAGGAGGACAACCGCAACCAGCCGCTTCCCGCCAACATGGGGCTGAGCAGCCAGACGATCGAGAGCGGCATCTCCGAGTACAACTCCAAGATCCTGCAGAGGAACAACCTTGTGGCGAACTCCGGCGAGGAGAACGTGCTCGTGAAGGATCTCGACCAGGCTCTGGCCTCGATGAGGGGGTCGATCTCCCGGTCCATAGACAACGAGATCCTTGCCCTCAACACGAAATACGAGAATCTCCAGGGCACCGCCCGCCAGAACACCGCGCGCATCGCCGCGAATCCTAACCAGGCGAAGCGGCTCCTCTCGGTCGAGCGTCAGCAGACCGTGAAGCAGGCCCTGTACCTCTTCCTCTTGCAGAAGCGCGAGGAGAACGAGCTCTCGCAGGCGTTCACCGCCTACAACACGAGGATCATCAAGCATCCTATCTCGGGGATATTCCCTGTCTCCCCGCAGTCCATGAAGATCATGATGATGGCGTTTCTCCTGGGTCTGATGATTCCTGCCGGGATCATCTATCTGCTGATGGCGACCGACACCAAGGTGCGCTCGCGCCGCGACCTCAAGGGAGTCTCCGTGCCTTTTGCCGGCGAGATCCCGCTCTCCGCCGGCGCCGGCTCCAGGGCGTTCGGTAGGCGGAAGGCCCTCGGCGGGGCCGATTCCATCGTGGTCCGCCAGGGCAGCCGCGACGTGGTCAACGAGGCCTTCAGGGTGCTCCGCACCAACCTCGAGTTCATGATGCGCGAGCCAGGAAGCAAGGTCGTCGCCGTCACTTCGTTCAACCCGGGCTCGGGCAAGTCCTTCGTGTCGTCCAACCTGGCCGTCAGCCTCGCCATCAAGGGCAGGCGTGTGCTGGCCATCGACGGTGACCTGCGCCACGGCACGCTCTCCGCGCTCGTCGGCTCGCCGAAGCCCGGCCTCAGCGACTATCTCGCCGGGATCGTCGCCGATGTGCACGATGTGATCGTCCGTCCGAAGGACACGATGACGGTACCTGACACTCTTCCGGTGGGATCCATCCCTCCGAACCCGGCCGAGCTGGTGGCCGACCGCCGATTCGCGGACATGATCGCCGCGCTGAGGGGCGAGTACGACGTCATCGTCATCGACTGCCCGCCGGTCGAGATCGTCACGGACGCGCGCGTCATCAACGACCATGTGGACAGGACACTCTTCGTCCTCAGGGCCGGGCTGTTCGAAAAGGCCATGCTCCCGGACCTCGACGCGCTCTACCGCGACGGGGAGTACAGGGGCCTCTGCTGCGTCCTCAACGGGACCGCGTCTTCCGACGGCTACTACGGAAACTACGGCACCTATGGCCATTACGGTTACTACGGCCACAATGGCGGCTCCTACTACAGCACCGACAACAAAGCCAGGTAAATCCGCCCGCTGACTTCGCCGGCGCGCCGGCGAAACCATAACCTAAAAAACATATCTTATGCGAAATCTGAAAGAGTTGAGGATCGCCGTGGCCGGTACTGGCTACGTCGGCCTCTCCATAGCCACCCTGCTGTCCCAGCGCCACAAGGTGACTGCCGTTGATGTGATCGCCGACAAGGTCGATAGGATAAACCGTCGCGAGTCCCCGATCCAGGACGAGTACATCGAGAGGTTTCTCCGCGAGAAGCCACTCGACCTCACCGCCACGCTTGACGGTGAGGCCGCCTACAGGGATGCGGACTTCGTGGTGATCGCCGCTCCCACTAACTACGACCCGAAGAAGAACTTCTTCGACACGTCGCACGTGGAGGAGGTGATCGACCTCGTGCTGAAGGTTAATCCCGATGCAGTGATGGTCATCAAGTCCACCGTCCCTGTGGGCTACACCGCCTCTGTGCGGGAAAGGTTCTCGTACAGGGAACGCCTCGCCGACGGCACGATGAGGGTGGTGGTGCCAAACATCATATTCGCTCCTGAGTTCCTGCGTGAGTCCAAGGCGCTCTATGACAACCTCTATCCGAGCCGCATCATCGTCGGCTACGACAGGGGAGGCTCCGCTCTCGATGAGGCTGCCGGCACTTTTGCCGCACTCATCAAGGAAGGCTCTCTGAAAGAGGATGTTCCGGTGCTGTTCATGGGTTCCACGGAGGCGGAGGCGGTGAAGCTATTCGCCAACACCTACCTTGCCCTCCGCGTCAGCTATTTCAACGAGCTGGACACCTATGCGGAGATGAAGGGACTCGACACGAGGTCTATCATCGACGGCGTGTGTCTGGATCCTCGCATCGGCTCGCACTACAACAATCCGTCCTTCGGCTACGGCGGCTATTGCCTCCCGAAGGACACCAAACAGCTGTTGGCGAACTACGCCGACGTGCCGGAGAACCTTATCCAGGCCATTGTGGAGTCCAATCGCACCAGGAAGGACTTCATCGCCGACCAGGTGCTCCAGAGGGCCGGCTATTATTCGGAGAACAGCCAGTACGACAGCGCCCGCGAGAAGAAATGCGTGATCGGGGTCTACCGTCTCACGATGAAGTCCAACAGCGACAATTTCCGCCAGAGCGCCATCCAGGGCATCATGAAGAGGATCAAGGCCAAGGGCGCCGAGGTCATTGTCTACGAGCCTACGCTGGAGGACGGCGCGTCCTTCTTCGGCAGCAAGGTGGTCAACGACATCGCCGAGTTCAAGTGCCGCGCCGACTCCATCATCGCCAACCGCTACGACCGCGCCCTGGACGATGTCCGGGCCAAGGTCTACACCCGCGACCTCTTTGAGAGAGACTAGCCGCCTACTTCACCGGAATACCTATTAATCAAAATTATTTTCCATAATGCTGTCGATCCGCAAGATAGTTGACTCGTACTTCTCGAAGCGCACGTTCCCGTACTGGTGCGTGCTGCTTCTGGACAGTGCCATTCTGTTTTTGTCCGGAGTGTTCGTCTACTGGTGCTTCAACCGTGGCACCGCCCTTCAGTTGAACTTCTGGCCGTTGACCCACCTGATGCTGCTGTGCGTCGGCGTCCACTTCATATTCTTTGCCATCTTCCGGACATATTCGGGAATCATCCGCTACTCATCGTTCAACGACCTCATCCGTGTGGCGCAGGCGATGGGATGCTCCGCATTGGCGGTGATAGCCGTCCATTTCTTCACGAACAGCTGCCCGTCTCGGGTGTTCGCCCACGTGCAGGTGCGGCATATCCTGATTGCGGAAGCCATCGCGACCGGTTTGATGTGGCTGCTTCGCGTTTCTATCAAATGGGTCTACGACACCTATTTCCGGACGGAGGGTGCGGAGAATGTCTTCATCTATGGCATCCGCGCCGGCGGCATCGGACTCGCGAAGGCGATCCGCAGCGAGAAACCGATGCACTACCGTCTCCGAGGCTTCATCTCCCACGATCCGGCGCTTGGAGCCAACGGCACGCGCCTGATGGGCGAGCCGGTCTACGAGGTTGACGCCAGTCTGCCGGATGTGATCCGCCGCAAGGGGATCGCCGCCGTGCTGGTCGCTCCGGGCAGGATCGACAGGTTCCGTAACGACACGGCTCTTCAGGACTACATCCTGCAATGCGGAGCAAGAATATTCTCGGCCAACAATGTCGTTGACACCGAGCATGATGCGATCAAGGGAGCGCCGACCTTGAAGGAGGTCAGCATCGAGGATCTTTTGCCGCGTGACGAGATCCGCGTCGACCTGGAATCCGTGGCCGAGTCCCTCCGTGGGAAGCGCATCCTGATCACGGGCTCCGCGGGTAGCATAGGCAGCGAGATAGTGCGCCAGGTGGCGTCGTTCAGCCCGTCGTCCCTTATGCTGATCGACTCCGCGGAGACTCCGCAGCACGACATCCGCCGGATGATGGCGCGTGACTTCCCGTCTGTGCCATGCGCCACCGTGGTGACGTCGATCACCAAGGCTGACAGGATGGAGAACATATTCAAAACGTTCCTTCCTGAATATGTCTTCCACGCCGCGGCGTACAAGCACGTTCCGATGATGGAGGACAATCCTTGCGAGAGCATCCAGAACAACGTCCTCGGCACGAAGATCCTGGCCGACCTTTCGGTCAAATACGGCGTTCGCCGCTTCGTGATGGTGTCCACCGACAAGGCTGTGAACCCGACGAACGTGATGGGATGCAGCAAACGGATATGCGAGGTCTATGTTCAGAGCCTCAACAAGGCGGAGCGCGACGGCGTGGTGAAGGGGCAGACCCAGTTCATCACCACCCGCTTCGGCAACGTCTTAGGCTCCAACGGCTCCGTGATTCCGATTTTCGAGCGCCAGATCAAGGCCGGCGGCCCGGTGACGGTGACGGACCCCGACATCGTAAGGTACTTCATGCTGATCCCCGAGGCCTGCGAGCTGGTCCTTGAGGCCGGCACGAAGGGCGAGGGCGGCGAGATCTTCGTCTTCGACATGGGCAAGCCGGTGCGCATCGCCGACCTGGCGCGTCGCATGATCGAGCTGAGCGGGACGAAGGGCGTGGAGATCAAGTACACCGGCCTGAGGGACGGGGAGAAGCTCTACGAGGAGGTCCTGAGCGAGTCGGAGGCGACGAAGCCGTCGTTCCACGAAAAGATCCGCATCGCCTGTGTCCGTGAATATGACTGGTCCGATGTGAGCCGTGAGATAGACGCCCTGATCGCCCAGTCCCACACCTACGACGACATGGCCGTGGTAGCCTCCATGAAGCGCCTGGTCCCCGAGTACATCTCCAACCACTCCAAGTACACCGTCCTTGACCACAAGGCGTGAGTTTGGCTCTGTGTGCCATAGGATATTGTTTCAATAAGCAATTTGGAATTGTATTTAAAACATTACGACTTTGAAATGATATTTTTAAACCATTAAATATACTTTAATGTTTTTTCTTATATTTGCAAAGTAAACTTTGCTCTTATGGATAAACAGATTATAAAAAAACTAATAATAGAGAAGCAAAAGGCCATTCCGGAATTCTTTATTATTCGAAGGGAAATCCAGTTTGATACTCATGCAAACTATGTGCTTGTCGGTTTAAGGCGTGCTGGAAAATCCTTTATGATGTATCAGGATGCCCAGAATATGATGAAGAGTCCAGGGCTGACACAAGAAAACATACTCTACATAAATTTCGAGGATGAAAGGTTGTCAGATATTTCTTCAGACAGTTTGGGAGAAATATTGGATGCCTATTTCGAGTTATATCCAGAAAAAAAGCCACTGATATACCTTGATGAAATACAGGTTGTTTACGGGTGGGAAAAATTTGCAAGAAGACTTGCAGATTCTAAGTATAGAGTTATGATTACTGGCAGCAATGCCAAGATGCTCAGCAGTGAAATAGCAACTACACTTGGTGGCAGATATATTCCAAAGGAAGTTTTTCCATTTTCTTTTAGAGAGTATCTAGAGTACAAAGGCATAGAATTGGACAGAAATTGGATATATGACCAAGGTGCTTGCTCTCAGATATCAAATACTTTCGATCATTATTTCACTAATGGCGGCCTTGCAGAATCTTTCAATCTTGAAGATAAGAGGGAGTATCTGAATTCATTATGTCAGAAGATACTGCTTGGCGATATAGTGGAGCGGAATAAAGTGCGCAATGCACGTGCTTTTCGTCTTCTCACAAGAAAATTGGCAGACAGTGTGATGCAACCGTCATCCCTCAGCAGGTTAAAACATATTATTGATTCCAGCGGAGATAGCATAAGCCTGCCTATATTGAAAGATTATTTGGAGTATTTGGAAGAGTCCTACCTGTTTTTCTCTATCCCGAATATGAGTTCATCCATATCGGAGCAGTCCACAATCCGGAAAAGATACATTGTGGATAATGGATTGCTTAACTTGTTTCTTTTCAGTGGAGAAACTAAGTTGTTGGAGAATATAGTAGCATGTAGATTAATCAGAAAATACAGAAACACACCCGAAGAAACGCAGGTTTACTATTATAATAAAAACGTAGAGATAGATTTTTGTATTCCGTCTGCCAAAATGGCTATCCAAGTATCTTACAGTTTGGGAGACGATGCGACCTATAGGCGAGAACTAGGCGCGCTGGAAAAGTTCTTGAACGTTTATCCGGATTTTACCGCAATAGTCATCACCAGAGACAATGAGCAAACTGTCGACATCAATGGGCATCACATCAATGTAATACCTATATGGAAATGGTTATGTCTGGAGTAGGGCACTCAAGCGGTGCATTTTTACTACAGAATCCGCACTCAATGAGTGAAAATTCGTTAATTTGCGGGCAACGTTCTTCTATAATCAGATGCGAGTAAGGAATGATGTGAAAGACGACATCGAGTTCGCCCAAGTCAACGTCATTCCTCTGTGGGCTTTCGGGATGAATTACTAAAGTATAAACAATAAGAGCAAGAACAGTGGTCAATCGGGAATATTGTGGGAGAATAATGAATCGAGGCTGACGTTTTTGGATATGAAAAACCATTAAGTATACTTTAATGTTTTTTCATATATTTGCAAATGTTAGGTTTAATACTACCATCCAAGAAAATATATGGCACCAGAATCACCGATTATCGTTTATCATGGAACTAACACCATAGTAAGATTCAAACATCCGACGAATCAAATACTCTTTTGCACGGACAGGGCGCTGCAAACATTGAAATTCAAATCACACTATCAATTATGAGCAACAAATACTTTCCAGACGAGCAGATAGATTTCGATGACCTGTATTTTGTCTGCTACATGATAGAGAGAGTCGCACGGAAAATCCAACAGAGGAATCGATACGTCGTAGCAAAACTCGGTAGCAAAGGCCTTCTGCATGAACTGTCCATAGCTGAAACAAACCATTGTCTTAATCCGGAACAGGTCGAGGATGAATGGATTACGACATACGGAATGGCACCAGGGAACTTCGACATAACCAAAGTGGACTCACGCTTCACAGACAAAGTCCCGTCACCAACCCAGATGGGCAAAGTCTATGCAAGGCTTATCTCATCCGTAGATACCGAGGACAATCTTCCTGCGACAATGAAAGCGGTTTACGCATCACCTATCTGCGACAAGATAGATGACTACAACACAAGTGCCTACTACGAGCCCAGCTATGTTCAGACACGAGCTTTCCTCAACGGAGGGTTCTGAGGAACAACAGACGTATAACATATAAATAAAAAGCTTGAATAACACTCACGATACGACGTTTACCGAACTTACTGAAGAAGATGCTCGCTGTCATTTCCCTCCTTGATACCATACAAGCCGAATGCAGACAGTCTGGCATCGGAAATCGGCATCAGCAGAAATAGTGTACAAGACTACCTCGCCCTTCTGGAAAGGGCACAGTTGATCGGACAGCTCAGGGATGATACCGGTGGAATGAGAGGCCTGGGAAAAGTCGAGAAAGTATATATTGACAATCCTAGCCTGATGAATGCCCTGTCAGGCGGAAAAACCGATGTCGGAAACATGAGGGAAACGTTCTTCTATAATCAGATGCGAGTAAGGAATGATGTAATATCCTCCCGTATATCTGATTTTGTCATAGGGAAATACACCTTCGAAGTAGGCGGCAGAAAGAAAGGGCAAAAGCAGATTGAAAACATCCTCGAAGAGATGCATGACAAGGATCTTGTCATAGAGACGCTGCCGTCAAGCAATGTTCTGATAGGTCATCATCATGATTTCTCGGCTTACCATCTCTACAATTGGTGGAAATGGGGAAAGGAGGGACACCCCATCCCGCCTATAGTTGTAGGAACAGACGATGCGGGAATCTTTGCCACCAACATCTACAATGAGTATTGCAACATATTTAGTCTTCTTAAATATCAGAAGCACATGAACACAGATGACATCATGGCACTGATAAGGCAGATTGATGAAAATTCAAGGATTTATGCTTTTGATATGCATCGAAAATATGAGAACAAGAATGAATAGAATTGAGGATTTCGAGTTATTCCAATCCTCAGTAAACAAGCAGTTTAAAATAATTGAGAATCAGTTGGCAGATTATCAGAAGTTAGAAGATTATTATGGATTTAGTATTTGTCCGAAAGGTCGTGTTGGTGGCATAGATGACAGACGTATTGAAATTTTTTATGGAAACCGTCCGTACGACAAACGAAAGATAATATCAGATGATACGAGCCCCGCAAATCAACCCGGTCGCGAGAACAAAGAATAAACTTGAGAATTCGTTCCAAAACCATATAAATATAAATTGTTACATTACGCACAACAAGGATAAGTAACATAATCCAAACCACCAAATGCGCCCATGCAAATCTTACTCAACATACCAGAAGCCTATTTCGAAGACGAATGCTCTCCCGCCTTCGCTTACAAAGAACGAGCGAAGATAGAGAAGCAGTATAACCTTCGTCCGCAAGACGACGTAGAGGTAGTTAACATTGGTCCCGGAGCCGACTGGATGGTAATAATGACAACCATAACAGTTGCATGGACAATCTTCCAGATTCCTGGAATTATAAAAAGCAGCCTTGAAGGCTGGCAATGGCTCATAGATAAACTCAAAAGCTACAAGAAAAACAAACAACTCGTCTCCCTGGACCTTGACGCCGCTGGCATGCTTGCCATCGACTATCTGGCCGACAAATACGGCGCAGACTCCAGCTTCAACCTCATTGATGCATACGAATTCAATATCACAGACATCAGCGGTATGTTTCAAAACCGTGAGGAAAGCCTCGCTGCCCATCCTCACAACTACTACGTCTATGCTTTCAACATAGCTCAAAGAATTATCGTCCTCAGTGTCCGCTCCACCGGCGAGATACGTGAGTTAGAAGTCTTCGATGACATGCCGTATGGCCTAATAGACAAAGAATAATGAAAAACAACCTCCTCGCATCCATTGCCCTTTTCGGTATCTACCGCAACAAAAACCTGGATACCTACGACCTGGTTGCCCAATACATATCCGCAGTCATTGCCCAAAAGCAGTACAACACCTTCAAGCCCGACACCATGCAGTCGGACCTCAAGGAACTGTATCAGATAGACATCCCCATAGGCGTCATCCGCTCTGTCTGCCGGAACCGGATAGAAGGAGTCTCCCTCAAAAACAAAGAATTCATCTGTGACCTCCTTCCCAAAGACGAAATAGAAAAAGAATACGCAGACCTCAAAGTCGGTTATGAAGAACTCCTCGCATCCCTCATCGACTTCATCCGCAAAGACACCAAAGATTACGAAGACCAAACCATCAAAGACAGCTTTGCTGACTACCTGGTCGAAGGCAGCATAGATGACACCAAACTCAACAACCTCTACGCAGCTTTCTTCTCCAGCAACCAAAGCGACAAAGACACCCGCCAAAAGATAGACCTCTTGTCCTCTGGGCTCATCAGTTATAACGGTCTTAGCTATACCGATTCCGCAGGTAATAGCGGCGCATGGACAGATAAACTCACCATCTATCTGGACACAGAATTCCTATTCAGCTGTGCAGGCTACAACGACTCCTACCCCCATGCGGTATTCGAAGAGCTTTACAACCTTGTGAAAGAAATAAACACCTCCTACCGCCGCCGCACCAAGAAAGAAGACAACCTGGTAGAGCTCAAATACCTCAAAGATACCCGTGACGTTTACCTGTCCCTGATCAACACCGCCAAGAGCCTCAAGGAAACCAACGGTATGCCCGACCCTTCAAAGAAAGCGCTGCTTAAGATAATGAATGAGTCGGCCTCTGTCTTTGATGTTGATACCCACAGGGCAAAGATAGACTCCGCTATCAAAGACACCTATCACATCATCTACGATGACCGGGATTATAGCAATATCATAACAGATCCCCGTTACGTCGTATATGACGAAAAAACAGTCACATCGATATCCGGCACTTACAATCCTCAGAAGGACGGAAACACTACACGTAAAATCGACTACTACTCCCGTGTCTACACCATCATAAACGGCCTCCGCAATGGAAAGAACGTATGCATTTTCGAGCAATGCCGATACATCTTCCTCACCGGCAGCCGGATTGGTCATGGGACATCACAAGCTGCACGTCCCGACAAAAAGACCGTCTCCTTTGCAACCGACATAGATTTCCTGATATCCCGTTTCTGGTTCAAACTCAACAAGCAGCTTGTCACAAACCAAATCCCCGTATCCCTGGATATCGTTGCCCGCTCACAAGCAGTCCTTACACGCGAGGTATCCCGAAAGGTCAAACACCTGTATGAAGAAATGAAACTAAAAGGCCTCTCAAAAGAAGAGCTACAAAGCCTCTATGCCAATTTAACCGAGGCCGAAAGATTCTTTGCCCCTTACAACAGCACTTCTACAGAGGTCGTCCTCTCCTTCATCGGAATCAGTGACATTGATGAGATGATAAAGGAACAGAAAGAACTAAAGCAAAAAGCTGCAGAAGCAGAGAAGATAAGTAAGGACTTGGCAGAAGCGACTGGACAATTGGCCCAGAAAGACGATGAGATTGCCGGACTCAAAAAAGAATCTGCAGATAGAGACGAGAAACACGAGCGGGAAAAGGCCGATAAACAAGCCCAAAATGATAACCTCACTCGTAAGAACAAGTGGCAGAGGGTTACCATTATTGTTCTGTTGATAGCCCTCATCCTAGTATTATTATTCAAATAACATGTCCATCTACGACTACGTCTATCGCACCAAAACCTTCATCTCCGGCGACTGGACTGGAGACCAGGATCTCATATCAAAACTCAAAGATTGGAACAACAATAACAACCTTGGGCTCAGTTTCATCGATGTCCATGACCTTACTCAGTCATACGACACTTCCAACCCCTGTAGCATCAAGGCCAGTCTGCGTCAGCGCCTCAACATTTCCAAGACCTTTGTGCTCATAGTTGGAAAGAATACACTCTCGCTGACCGAGGGCGCTTGCCGATATTGCTCTTCCTATCGCACTCGGTCCTCATACTGTGCCAATGGAAAACCATTTGACAACAGAAGCTTTATAGAATACGAATGTGAGATGGCACTGAAAGACTATAATGCTGGTGAGCTCAAAAAGATTGTAGTAATCTATAACGGACTTATCAATCCTGACAAGTCCAGATGCCCGGAAGTGTTGCGGAATATAGGGGCTCATATTGGTTCCGATTGTTGGGATTATAATGGCAGACGCTCTTGGGACTATCAATCAATCAAGAAAGCGATTTGTGAATAAGATAAAATAATTAACTATTTAACAATCAGTATATTATGTCCATTTTTAAAGACAAAGTTTTATTAATTAGTGGCGGAACTGGTTCCTTCGGCAACGCCGTTCTTCGCCGTTTTCTCCGTACCGATATTGGTGAAATCCGCATTTTTTCTCGCGATGAAAAGAAGCAAGACGATATGCGCCACGAATACCAAGCTAAGTTTCCTGATGTCGCTCACAAGATCAAATTCTACATCGGGGATGTCCGCGATCTGAACTCCTGTAAATCAGCAATGAATAACGTCGATTTCGTGTTCCACGCCGCTGCCCTTAAGCAGGTGCCCTCCTGCGAGTTCTTTCCCATGCAGGCTGTCTACACCAATGTAATCGGCCCGACAACATCCTCACTGCTGCTATAGACGCCAAAGTAAAGGCGGTCATCTGCCTCTCTACCGACAAAGCCGCCTATCCCATCAATGCGATGGGAATAACCAAGGCCATCGAAGAGAAGGTTGCGGTTGCAAAAAGCCGTTATTCCGGGGATACCATGATAGCATGCACCCGGTACGGAAATGTACTCTGCTCCCGTGGTTCCGTGGTTCCCCTATGGATTTCCCAGATTAAAGAAGGTAACCCCATCACCATCACCGAGCCAAAGATGACCCGATTCATCATGTCTCTCGACGAAGCCATCGACCTTGTTCTCTATGCTTTCGAGCATGGCCATAGCGGTGATATCTTTGTCCAGAAAGCGCCAGCTTGTACAATTCAAAGCCAGGCCGAGGCTGTCTGCGAACTCTTCGGTGGCAAGAAAGAAGACATCAAAGTCATCGGCATCCGTCATGGCGAGAAGTTGTATGAAACCCTTCTCACGAATGAGGAATGTGCCAAAGCTATCGATGAAGGCAATTTCTACCGTGTCCCGGCTGATAACCGCGACCTCAACTACGACAAATACTTCACCGACGGCAATGTCCAGCGCAATGTCCTCACAGAGTTCAACTCCGACAATACCACACGTCTCAATGTCGAGCAAGTGAAAGAGAAACTCCTTTCTCTCGAGTACATCCAGAACGAATTAAAGGGAATTGAAAACATCGCATAATTATGAAATTCTTTATCTGTGGCTGTAACGGTATGGCTGGTCATACCATCAGCTTATATCTTCAGGAACAAGGACATGAGGTGCACGGCTTTGACCTGCACGAATCAAAACTGATTAAGAGTTTTGCGGGTAACGCCTTTGATACCGAAACCATTGGTAGAGTAATCAAGGAAGGGAACTATGATACGGTGATTAACTGTATTGGTGTTCTGAACCAGTTTGCAGAGAATGATCATGCACTTGCTGCTTTCCTGAATAGCTACTTCCCGCACTTCTTGGCCAAAACAACAGAGGGAACGGACACTCAGGTCATCCACATGACCACTGACTGTGTGTTCTCCGGTAAGAAAGGAAGCTATACCGAGCATGACCTGCGCGACGGCGAGACCTTCTATGATCGTAGTAAGGCCCTGGGTGAACTTGACGATGAAAAAAACCTTTCTTTGAGAAACTCCATAGTTGGTGCAGATATAAACCCGAAGGGAATAGGCCTTTTGAACTGGTTTATGACTAATACTACAGGCGAGCACCCTGTTGTGAATGGTTATACTAAAGCCATGTGGACTGGTCAATGTACATATCAATTGGCAAAAACAATGGAGGCTGCAGCTAAAGAACGTGCACACGGTCTAGTAAATGCAGTACCTGACACAGACATCTCCAAGTATGAACTGCTGAAACTATTCAACAAGTATCTGCGTGGTGGAAAGGTGCAAATCAATCCTGTCGAAGGAGTTAATGCCGACAAGAGCCTTAAGCGCACTAATTGGAATTTTGATTATAAGATTCCAGATTATGAACAGATGGTAGCGGAGATGGCTGATTGGATATTTAAGCACAAAGAACTTTATCCTCACTACAAATTATAAAATATGAAAAAGCTAAAATTGATGACAATCGTGGGCACTCGCCCAGAGATTATAAAAATGTCAGCTATTATCAAGAAGGCTGATGTGTATTTCGACCAGGTGCTGGTACATACCGGTCAGAACTATGATTACACGCTAAATGAGGTGTTTTTCAAAGAGCTTGGCCTTAGGGAGCCAGACTACTACCTTGGTGTTGTTGGAAAGAATATTGGTGAGACGATGGGCAACGTAATATCCAAAGCTTACGACCTCATGGTTGAAGTGAAGCCGGATGCAGTCATTGTCCTCGGCGATACCAACTCCTGCTTGTCAATCATTGCAGCAAAGAGGCTTAAGATTCCTATCTTCCACATGGAAGCTGGAAATCGTTGTAAAGATGAGAATCTTCCAGAAGAGGTTATCCGTAGGATTGTCGACGTAACATCTGATGTTAATCTTTGCTATTCCGAGCACGCTCGCCGATACATCCTCCAGAGTGGTGTTAAGCCAGAGTACACTTACGTTGTAGGTTCACCTATGGCAGAAGTACTTCGTGAGGTACTCCCTCAGATTGAGGCTAGCACCATCCTCGATGAACTCGGACTCCAGAAGGGCAAGTACATCCTCCTCTCAGCACATCGTGAGGAGAACATCGACATAGAAGCCAACTTCATGTCCCTCATGCATGCAGTCAACGAGATGGCACGCACCTATGACATGCCAGTCCTCTACAGCTGCCACCCACGTTCAGAGAAGATGATCGAGAAGAGAGGCTTCAAGTTCGATGAGCGCGTCATCCAGCACAAGCCTCTTGGCTTCTTCGACTACAACAAACTCCAGCAGAACGCCTTCTGTGTCGTTTCCGACTCAGGTACCGTTCCTGAAGAAGGCGCTTTCTTCCACTTCCCAGCAGTTTCTGTCCGCACCTCTACCGAACGTCCTGAGGCTATGGATAAGGGAGTCTTCACTATCGGCTCTATCACCTCCGAGGCTGTATGTCAGGCAGTAGCCCTCGCCACCGAGATGCACGCCAATGGCGATGATCCATATCCAGTACCAGCTTATACAGATGAGAACGTATCTACCAAGGTCGTTAAGCTTATCCAGTCTTATGTAGGTATCATCAATAAGATGGTGTGGCGTAAAGCATAAATAAGGTTAAGCAGGTGCACAGGTGGAGATATCTCTTGTGGTTCGATACCACCACCTGCTTCGATTTAACAAATTATCAATTTAACGTATGAAGATTGATAATCAGCTTCTCGATATAAAGCCAAGGTAAGCCCCCGGCTTCGCCAGAGCTACGACCTTCGTACTAGTTCTGCGAGCAGTAGCCAGCGAATGCTCAATGCCTTGCTCCCAGGAACACAAGTAGCCATATACATAAGCATCCCAACTCATTAGAGAATGTCATCTGTCTTTGTGGACGTACCGATGAGATACTCTACAACGAAGACGGCGCACAAGAAGTCAAACGCATCCATATGTGTCCTACTGAGGGAGACAACGGTTGTACCGTACCTGCTGGCGTATGGCATACAGTAGAGGTGCTTGAACCTTCTCTTATCTACGAAGGCAAAGATGGCAAGTATGGAGAAGACGGATCAATTGCCATACAGTAACGCAAAAAAAGAGAACACCATATATGCAATTAGTATTACTATCCGGAGGTTCAGGCAAACGCCTGTGGCCTCTCAGCAACAATGCACGATCCAAGCAGTTTCTGCCCCTTCTGGAGAAGGAGGATGGAACTATGGAGTCAATGGTGCAACGAGTGGTGCGACAAGCCAAAGAAGCACAACTCACGGACGAGATAACGCTTGCTACCAACGCAAGCCAGTTGGATATCATCACCAACCAGTTGGGTGAATCGGTTTCTGTAGTTACAGAACCAGAAAGACGCGATACCTTTCCAGCAATCGCTCTGGCAGCATCCTATCTCTCATTGGAGAAGAAATGCTCTGATGACGAAGTAGTAGTCATCATGCCTTGCGACCCATATACCGAACTTGGCTATTTTCAGACCATCAGCAAGATGGTTGAATGTGTTGAGCAGAATATAGCTGACCTTGTCTTAATGGGTATTACTCCAACTTATCCATCAGAAAAATATGGTTATGTGGTGCCAGTCCGCAACGGTAACGATAACTACAAGCATGTTTCACGCTTTACAGAAAAGCCTACAGTAGAAAAAGCAAAGGACCTTCTTGCTCAAAACGCTTACTGGAACGGAGGTGTCTTCGCCTTCCGCCTTGGCTATATGATGAATATCGTCCAAAAGTACATCAAGAGCGAAAGTTTTAAGGATACACGCAACCGTTATTCCGAGTTCCCAAAGATCTCCTTCGATTACGAAGTGGCCGAGAAAGCAGAATCAGTAGCAGTCGTACCTTTCTCTGGCGAATGGAAAGACCTTGGCACTTGGAACACCCTTACTGACGAGCTAAAGCAGCACGTCATCGGTAATGCCGTAATGGGTGCTCATTGCGAGAACACCCACGTCATCAATGAACTCCAGCATCCTATCTTCGTAGATGGATTGAAGGATGTAGTGGTGGCAGCTTGTCCCGATGGCATCCTTGTGTGCAGCAAAGAGCACTCAGAAGAGATCAAAAAATCGGTAGAAAACCTCACCTCACGTCCTATGTACGAGGAAAGACGTTGGGGAACATATCGTGTACTTGATAATAGTTTCTATTCGAATGGTGGGCATTCTTTGACAAAGATAATTACAATTAAGAAAGGACTGAATATTAGTTATCAAATCCATCGTCATCGTTCAGAAGTTTGGACAATCGTTGATGGAGAAGGGATATTTGTTATTGATGCGCATGAACAACACGTCAAGGCAGGTAATACAGTTATTATTCCAGTCAATCATTGGCATTCAATAAAAGCAATAACAACACTTACTTTTATTGAAGTTCAGACTGGAGAACCCCTTATTGAAGAAGATATTGAAAGAAGTACTTGGCCTTTTACTCGCTAAACGAAAACTATTTCATACTTACGTGGATTATTGATCACAGAAAATATGGAGTAATATCTAATGAGTTCTATAAACACCAATAGAATAGCCGTTAATACTATTCTTCTATATGTGAGAATGGTTTTTATTACACTGATTGCGTTATTAACATCTAGAGTGCTGCTGAATGCATTAGGTGTAGTAGATTATGGGATTTATAATGTAGTCGCAGGAGTAGTCGTACTATTCTCTTTTTTAAATACTGCTATGACCTCTGCCACCCAGAGGTTTATTACCTATTCTTTAGGAACTGAGTCTAATGAATATTCAAATAAAGTATTCATCACAAGCGTTCTTCTTCATATTTGCATAGCCGCAGTATTTATCCTTTTATCGGAATCTATTAGTTATTTTATTTTTCACGGCCTAATTACTATACCGGAAGAACGCATACCAGTAGCTAAAATGGTCTATCAGTTTGCTATCATTGCAACTACATTTCACATTTTAGCAGTGCCTTATGTTTCCACAATAATTGCTCATGAGAAATTAGGGTATTATGCCGTAATATCGATAATTGATGCTATATTAAAGTTATCTGTAGCTTACGCGACAAAATTTTCGAGTTTCGATAAACTGTTTTCATATTCCATCCTATTTTGCCTTGCTGCATCTTTGACGTTTTTGTTATATTATATCATCTGCAAGAAACAATTCTCCATTTGTGAATTCAGAGTTATTTTTGATTACTCTCTTTTTAAAAAGATGTTATCTTTTTCAGGGTGGAGTTTATTGGGGCAATTCTCTGTTGTTTCTTTTGACCAGGGGTCTAACATTCTTTTAAATCGCTTTTTCACTGTCGCTCTCAACACTACAATGGGCATAACAAATCAGGTGAATAATGCTGTAAATAATCTAGTAAGTAGTTTTCAAACCGCATTTCAGCCCCAAATAACCAAAGCATATGCAAATTCTGAATTTCGAGAAATGAACATATTGATGCAAAGAGCTTCTCGGATTTCATACTTTCTTCTTTTAGCAGTTATCATTCCAATAATATCGAATATTGATTTAATACTACAGATTTGGCTAAAAATTGTTCCTGAATATTGTGGCATTTTTTGCACTTTAATTTTACTCTCTACAATAATCAATTCTATCTCTGGCCCTTTGTGGATGTCAATATTTGCTTCTGGTGACATACGAAGATATCAAATAGTATTGAGTTCAATATATTTATCTCAAATATTTATCGTCTGGCTTTGTTTTAAGATAGGTTTACAGCCTTACTTTGCGATCATTGTAAAGTTGATATGCTCTTGTTTGATACTTTTCTTAAGAGTATTCTATAATGCAAAGAATGTATCAGGATTTAAGGTATTAGAGTATCTAAAAGATGTATTTAAACCTATTTTATTAACAACCATTTTTATTCTGTTATTTGAGTTGCCGCTGAGATACTTTTTTCTTGACTGCCAGGAATTAGTAATAAGAATAGGCCTTGAAGTGTTTTGTTTTATCATTTCAGCTTGGATTATCTATATCTTTGGGTTCAAAAAATCTGAAAGGGAAGCCATAATCAAGCAATTAACTTTAATGATTAGAAAATGAACATATGAAAAACAAATACGATGTTGCAAAGCTTTTCACTCTATTATTAGTAGTGTTTGCTTATTCTTCAAAGATGTTTACTGATCAGGCAGCTATTGATAATTCTGGCATAAATGAAACATTAAGTTATATAACTTCTTTATTTATTGTATTACCAGTATTATGCTTCTGCAACCTTGTTGAGGGTAATCTCTTTCATTATTATATTAGGAATTATATTTTTTGCTTAAATAATCGCCATCTATGGTACATTATAGTATGTTCTCATTTTTTTAATAGCAAGATTGTTGGGGGGTAGTCTTAACAAACATTCGTATTTCTATTTTGTTCTTTTTTTTTATTTTATCCGTCGTGCCATCGATTCCCCTCTTGGATTATTTTAAGATAAACAAGACGCTGCACATGATTCTGTTCTTTTATCTTGGATATTTATTGACAGAAGAACATGATCTTAGAATTAATAGAGGTTTTGTATTATTGTTCTCAATATTATTTACAACTGTATTCTGGTATTGGTCTATTTATATTAGTGACGCTGATATTCTTCATAAGGGACTTGCAGTTGTTTTAAGACAAATTAGTGCAATGTTGGGTATATTAATGATGTATACCCTATCCGATAACGTGTTTAAGGGTGGTGCTTTCGCTGGAGTAGTGTCAAAGCACCTACTTAAAAACAGTTATGGAATATATTTATTTCATCCTATGATTATTTATCTCTTAGCCCACTTCTTACCGAATACGATTGATTGCTTTTTAGCCTGTTTAATCATGTTCGTTGTTTCTATTATTATATCTGATATCCTAACTGAACTAATGAGAATTACTCCGTTAAGGATGTTTATTGGTGAATCTAAAATATAGATTGTAAAATGAAGCTTATATATCACATATCCATGCTTACTATCTCAATCTTTGGCTTTTTTATGTCGGAGATAATGCCTGCTATTGAGATAGGTGTATTCATATCCTTTATCTATTTCTATTTGATAGTAAAGGATTTGAAGTTAGTGAGAAATGGATTTATCTTGCCATCTTTCTTTTTAACATTCTTCTTGATGTTTGAGACAGTGTGGGGTGTAGTGCCAATGAAATATAATTGGTTTATGATTCAAACTTTGAATATTAATCGCGGTGCGATTGATGATGATATATTAAACAAATGTGTGTATATCTCTCTAATAGGGATCTCATCAATGTGGATATCATTCTCATTTTTATATAAAAACTACTTTAAGAAAAAATCTATTTCAGTCTCCAATTTATGCACGACTCGAAAACTTAGAAATTTTTGCCCATTATTGTCAATAGTGCTTGTTCTTCTATTGGCCTATTTTATAAGTCGTGGTATGTTTGGCTATTTTGGTGATTCAAGCGCTGCAAATTATACTGATAAAATATACTATTTTGCATTGCTTATCCCATCGTTTTATTTTTTATACTCGAATGAACGGCGATATAAACTATTTTACACAATTATTATCATTTGTATTGCTATATTAGGTTTACTTTCTGGGGCTAAGGCGCTAATGATTATCCCTATTACTGTCGTATTCTTTATCCGGTATATCAAAACAGGAACATTTATAAACAGGACAGCAGTATATCTCGCAGTAGCAATCATTGCTGCTTTTATCATGATAATCCCTATTAGAAATGCAATCTTCAACGATACTTCACTTAGTTCAACTAATGCTACAGAGATTATCGCAGATGCTACTAGTGGAAACTCTATGACCTCCTATATGATTGCAACGACATTAAGCAGAATGAATTATGTAACAGTATTATCAAATGCTTTGGAGTATAATGGTCCTCTTCATCAGAATGTTGAACATTTATGGCAATATACTCTTATGAGTCCTCTTTATGCATTTATTCCTCGAACAATTCTCCCAAATAAACCAACAAGCACTTTTGCTAATTGGTATGCCTATAACGTATGCGGTTCAACAGCAGATAATAATATGAGTGCCTCCTATCCTGGCATTTTATATTTAGCTGGTGGTGTCCCTTCTGTTATTTTGGGATTTCTTCTCGTTGGGGTAGTATTATTCTTTGTCGTTAGAATATGGCTATCTGACGAGTATCTATATATCTATCTCTCTCAATTTATGCGTTTTGCTATTCTACCAGCTGAACCGTGGATTCTGTTTGTTACTTTAATACAAAATATGGTGTTGTTTTATTTCTTTCATAGAATAATAAGTAGAAGGATATGAGATATTTAGTTATTGGTATGCCTGGATGCGGAAATCTAGGCGATGACTTAATTTCTACTCTACTGCAGAATCAGATTAAGTCTTTCGAGCCAGACGCAGAAATCGCTATATTATGTGGTGAGTTTAGTGAGTTTAAATGCTTGAGTGGTGTTAAAAAGTTATTCGTCCCTCGTAACATCCCACTAAAACATTGGAAACGGAAGCGAATAATCATTGATTATATTAAACGGTGTGATAGAATTTTGATTGGGGGAGGTGGATTGTTTCAAGACACACATAGCTTTTTTACAATTCATAAGTATCTTCATTGGCTTTATTACGCGAACTGTCAAGTTGATTGTGTAGGCATAGGCGTTGGTCCTATAAGGTATTCATTTAATGAGAGATATTTAAAACAGGTACTTTGTCGTCCCGGTATTAGCATTCAAGTAAGGGACAAAGAATCGTATAACTATCTTATTTATCATCAATTTGACAAAGTAATTATTGGTTGTGACGTCGTTGAAGGTTCCGCCCTTAGTTTAAAACAAATTAAACATGATGGTGTTGTTTTAGGATGTTCTATTAGGAAATGGCATGATCTTGATATATCTCGTGTATGCCAAATAATTAACAGCCAAGTTGAACTTCTAAATGCAACTAAGGTATATTTGTTTGTATTTGAGAACTCTATTGCCAGCTCAGAAGAGTATGATTTTGCGGTTGAGATTTCAAAATTCATTCATAGGAGCCATGAAATCTATACCTATGGTAGGGATGAAAATATATTCGAAAAATTATGCGAAGTTGATTATGCAATCGCAAGTAGATATCATGCTAATATTATTTGGCAAAAGATAGGGGTCCCAGTGATTCCTATTCCATATGCTCCCAAAGTTTATAGTCTATACTTGAGTTCAGGGATCAAACTAAATCCAATAGATTCTATGGATTTCTCCACGGAATATCAAAGACTTCCAAGTTTTGAGAACTTTAAGATTAGTAATCCGTATACCAATATCAAAGTATATTTTTCGTTATTTGAAAAGTTCACCAACTTCGTTTTTGAATGTTTCTGTTTTATTATGTCATCCCTTATCAGTATTTACCATCGCATATGATAATATATTTCCATCGCAATGCAAAGGCTGGTTTTAGCATCAACAAAGTCACTCAAACCATTGTTCGCGAGATTGAAGACAAAGAAGAGTACTATATGCCTTCAGTTGGCTCTGGAATTAAGGACTTGATTGCTAATATCCAGTTTATCAGAAAGCATAGAAGGAAGGGTGCTATTCATCATATCACAGGAGATGTGCATTACGGCATTCTCGGTTTGATTGGATATAAATCAGTCCTCACCATTCATGATACAGTAGGTCTTGACTTCGTGAAGATGAGCAAGGTGAAGTCGTTGATCTATGAGCTGCTTTGGTTTAGAATCCCAATTATGCTTGCTACAAAGGTTTTGTGTATTTCGGAAGTCACCAAGTCGTATCTCATGAAGTATTCTTCGCGTAAAGATATTCAGGTGATTCATGATGCGATAGACTCAACCCTACAGTTCTCTACCCCTAAACCAATAGAAGGTACAGCAAAGATTCTTTTTATCGGTATTAAGGACAACAAGAATCTGATTCGTTGTTTCGAGGCATTAAAGGGCATAGACTGTCATGTTACGATTGTAGGAAAACTGAAACCAGAACAGATAAAGTCGCTTGAAGATAACGGCATCAGTTATACAAGTAAGTTCAATCTGAGCGATGAAGAGTTGAATGCAGAGTATTATAACTGTGATATTGTTTCTTTCTGTTCTCTCTTTGAGGGCTTTGGGATGCCAGCGCTTGAAGCAAATCAAGCCGGAAGACCAGTGCTTTGCTCCACAATACCTGTGCTGAAGGAGGTGGCTGGTGATGCAGCTTGTTATGCAGATCCGTACGATGTTAATTCTATCAGAGAAGGTTACTTGCGGATTATAAATGACGATGTTTATCGTAAGCAATTAATCGAGAATGGAAAAACGAATGTGTTGTATTATCTACCTTCTGTTATCAAGAGACAGTGGGAAGGAGTTTATAAAAGTATAAGATAAACGATGAAAATGCCTACTATAAAATACCTGATAGCTCTTTTGAATTTGCCACGATTGCTGTTGCATATCATATTTTTTTATAAACATTATGATGTATGTAAGGAAGATGTACGTGTTGGCATAAAGCAACGAGAGTGGGAATGTTCACCATTCAAAGGGTTTATATATCTTTTGGTTTTCGATAAAACTTTCAGAAATCTGTTCTATTGGCGTATCGGAAACGCAAAATATCTAATGTGGTACTGGCTGAAACCGCACCCTTGCTTTACCCTTGCTACAGATATGAAAGCTGCTCCTGGATTCCTATGCATTCATCCATTTGCAACTACTGTGAATGCAAATTCAATCGGTGAAAATTTCACGGTCAAGCATTGTGTGACGGTCGGTAAGAAAGGTGGAGAGGGAAAGGACCGCCCTACTATCGGCAAGAATGTTACTATCAATTGCAATTCGGTGGTTGTAGGTGACATTAGCATTGGAGATAATGTCGTTATTGGTGCTGGTACTGTCTTGACAAAGAGTGTTCCTGCAAACTGTACCGTTGTAGGCAATCCTGCCTTCATATTAAAACGTGACGGAAAGATAGTCAAAGAAAAACTATAATAGATACAATTATGAAAGTTTGCATATTTACTGCTACCATAGATAAGAAAGACGGCGGTCCGTCTCGTAGTGTGCCTATTCTGGCAAAAGGGTTGGCAAGTATTGGTTGTGAGGTTACGTTGATGACCTTGAAGACCGATGACATGAACACCCACATGCTGGATGGCAGCAATGTCAAGATAGAAATCTTACCTGCTGGTGCCAGCACGTCTGAACTTGATAAGGCTATTCTTGCAGGTCAGTATGACATTATACATGCACAGAACCTTTGGTTGCCATCCTATCATCAGGTGGCAGTTATTGCTCGTAAACATGGGATAAAATATGTGATGACACCAAGAGGTACCTTGGAGCCATGGAGCCTACAGCAGAAAGCCCTGAAAAAGAAGATCGCAATGTGGCTGTACCAGAGAAAAGACTTGCAGAAAGCAGCTGGTATACTTACAACTGCTGACATGGAAGCAGAGCATTGTAGAGACCTTGGCTTGACAGCTCCTATGGCTATAATTCCCAATGGCATCGATGTGAGTGAGTACCAATGCCGTACTGCAGAAGATGCAGCTTATGTCCGAAAGCAGATAGTATTCCTTTCGCGCATTCATCAGAAGAAAGGTGTTGAGATTCTGGTAAATGTATGGGGAAAGTTGGCCGAAGAATATAATGATTGGAATGTTGTTATTGCTGGCAATGGTGAGACTGCTTATATAGAAAGCCTTCAGAAAATGATAGATTCGAAAGGTCTTCACAATTGTATAAAGATCATTCCTCCGATATTTGGTGAGGCGAAGCATAAGCTCTATACTGAATCATCACTTTTCATTCTGCCATCATATAGTGAGAACTTCGGAATGGTAATAGCGGAAGCTATGTCTTGTGGTGTGCCAGCGATTACGACGACTAACACACCATGGGAGCAGCTTAATGCGGAGCAGCTTGGATGGTGTGTTGATCTAAGCGAAGAGAATATCGAGAAGGCTTTGCGAGCAGCAATCAAGACACCTGCAAACGTGCTGTTTGAAATGGGCCAGAGAAGCAGTAAGTACATTCACGATAATTTTCTCTATACTTCAGTAGCCAAAAAGAATCTTGATTTCTATAAGTGGATATTGAGGGGTAACGAAAAGCCTGATTTCGTTCTGTTGTAACTAAGCCAATAAATGAATCTTCTACTATGTTTGTGCTATTTTCACCATGGATATTGCAACTTATTTTGGTAGTTGCTATAGTATGCATGTTTCGGCGAAAGTGGAAACAGGCAGCATTGCTGGTGGCTTTAGCATTCGTGGTAAACTGGTGTTTTAGGTTGATTCCTCTCTCCGTTTTGAATAATAGGAAGGCAGAAAGTATACGTGTCATGACCTTTAATATTGACGGAAGCCGCCAGGATAGTTTGTCGATAAAGAGTATAGTTCAGGTAATACTTCATGAGAATGCAGACTTTGTCTTTGTTGGCGAAGACTTTCAGAACATCGTACGAGAGTTGCAGAATGAATTGACAGACGTATACCCATACACAACCAATAAATTCAAGGGAAGTGCGCATTACTTGTATAGCAAAACGCCTATAGGTACTTACGAACGTTTAGGTACAGACATGACCTCATACCTTTTTCATTATACGATAAGTTGTGGTAGCGACTCTTTACATTTTTATGGCTGTCATCTAGCTAGTAATAACTATACAGAGCAAAATGATTACGTACATCCAGATAGCTTGACGGAATCGAATGAGGTAATACAATACCTAAAAGATATTTCAAATGCCTCAGGTAGGAGGTCAAAAGAAGTAGATGTCCTGCTAGATGCTGTTAAATATAATCATGGTAATGCCATCATCCTTGGTGACTTCAACGACATCAGCGGCTCAGTCTCACTCAACAAGATAGAGCGTGCAGGATTCACAGATGCTTGGTGGAAAGGTGGTAACGGCTATGGAGCCACCATCCATTATCCGCTGCCATACAGGATAGATCACATCTTCTACAATGAAGGACTGAAACTGAAGTCCATCAGGAAAGTAGATAGCCATGGACTGAGCGATCATGATGCACTTGTGGCAGAGTTCTGGGTGGAGTAAGAAAGATTTTAATTATTTGCAGAATGAACGAAAATCTCTGCATTGCACTTATAACAACTGCATCAATCTTTGCAGGCTTTCTTGTCGCATTCCTCAGTAGTTATTTGACTACTCGTAACAGGGAAAATGATGAGAACAGGCGAGCATTTGATGCATTGGGACGGAAACTGACTTTGTTCCGACAATTATGTGGATTTGTATGGAGTAGTAACTGCCTAAATGAACAAAGACGTAAACTGAAAGCTAACGAACCTGCATTTGAAGAGGATGGATATGTCAAGTCTTTCATGCATGCCATTGATGCTTTGCACAAAGACCTAAAACTGAATCAGTACAAGCAGAATCCTTATATAGATTATAGGGAGGTTGATTTGGACAAGATGAAAACTCTTGTAAATAGTATTTGGTATGATCTAATTCATAAAAACTATGAAGAGATACATTTCAGTCAGCCATTGGATTGTCCATTCGGTATATCCCAAGGCTATTTCGCTACAATCCGAAAGGAGCTCTCATTCGGAAATAAGTTTGCCAGCGAAGGTATGGATGATAGAGAGTTCGGAACAATCGCAGGCAATGTGGAGTGTGAAGTGATGGAAGATATGGAAGTGTTGCAATATAAGATGCACAAGTCCATTGATTGTGATGTAGTAGCTATTGTTAGATATACAAGGATTGTGTTTGTATCTGGCGTTGTCATTCCTCTGCTTTTGCTATGGGCAAAAGACTGTCTCACAAAGATTGGATGTTGGAATAATCTTATTCTGCTTCTTGTAATGGCCGTCTTCTTGTATAGCATAGTGATGGCTGCAAAGCATACATATAATTATTTTCAGAAGCAGGAATCATCCAAAGTCAAGTAAATGGTGAGCAAGTCAAAACATGAAGAGAAACTCGATGAGATAAAAAAGCATGAAGATGCTTTCAGAGAGTTTTACAACAAATCGAAAGAGATTTTCAATGGGTTACAGGAAGCAGATCCTTCATCATGGGTATTCAAAGGCAGATGCATGCTGCAGGTATGCCCTGGTAGCAGAGCAGGAGGTAATAATCCTGATGTGGTAGATGTATTCTGGGGGGCACAACCTGTAAAGAGAATAGATAAACGTAACGGGTTTGAATTACTTACGGAAGATGGGGTTACGATGTTGTTCAATCTGTTACCAGATGGGCATGTGTCTATTACTCTCTATCCTGCTAAGACAAAGGTGATGCGACCAATTGAGGATTGCGTCTTACTTCATAGGTTCTGCAAAGCCACATGGTTGCTAAAGGAACGTAATCAGAAAGCACTTTGGCGAGACTTTATGGCTTATACAGAATGTACCTCATTAATTGGCACGCCAACAATCTGGCAGAGATTAAGAATGTTTTGGGTAAAGTATTCTCGTCCTGTTTGTATTGATGGCGTTCAGCAGCCTATTAGAGGATTACAGCATCTTCGGAGGGTTGTTACATTTGCATTGACAGTCGGATTGAGTGGTTTCCTGTTAGTTGGAGTTCAGCAATGTCATAAAGAAGAACCTAAAGACTATTCTCCATTAATCGAGAAAACTAATACAACTATAGAGGGTGTTCAAAAGACACAAAGTGAAATACTGAAAGAGACTCAATCAGTAAATGCCAATATAGATTCTTTGATAAAACAAACATCCCATCCTAATACGAATAGGCTGAGCAAAAAGAAATAAAATGGAACATAAAGGCCATTGTATAATATGTCACAAAGATAATGTGGTGTTATCTGATGAACATGTGATCCCAGAGACAATTGGTGGCTATTACCACATTTATAACGTGTGTAAGGACTGCATAAATATAAATTTGATCAACAGTATTTACAAATAAATAATATGAAGATACTAGTAGTATGCCAATACTTCCACCCGGAAGAGTTCAAAGTGAACGAATTGGTAGAAGGTCTTGTAAAGCGCGGAAATGAGGTGACGGTGCTGACCGGAAAGCCTACGTATCCAAGGGGGCCATATCCTGATGGCTATAGATTTTGGGGAGTACAAAAGGAAGAATATAAAGGGGCAAAGGTAATTCGTCTTCCTGAGTTGACTCGTGGAAACGGAGGTGTAATTGGAATAGTAAAGAGCCTTTTCTCATTCCTTTTAACTAGCACATGGTACGCAAAACATCACAACATAGAAGCCGATGCAATCTTGTGTTTCCAATTGTCGCCAGTTACAATGGCGAACGCAGCGCTTATATATCAGAAAAAACTAAATGTTAAATTGGTGACTTGGGTACAGGACTTATGGCCAGAAAGTGTAACGGCTACTACTCCGATAAAGGGAGGCCCAATTATCAAACTATTGGAGAAGTTTGTAACAAAAGTTTATTCAAGAAGTGATCTAATTCTTGTACAATCAAAATCCTTTAAAGATAGTATCTGCGCCAAGGGGGATTTTGAAAACAAGCTGGTTTTTGCACCAAATTGGGCTGAAGACTCTTTTATTAATGCAGACATTAGTATTGATGAGAAATTCCCGCTGCAACCATCAAATGATGAATTTCGTGTAATGTTTGCTGGTAACATAGGCGAAGCTCAAGATTTCCGTAATATTATCAAGGCAGCTGAACTCACGAGGGATATTTCAGATATAAAGTGGATTATCGTAGGAGATGGACGAGCTCGTGAAGAGAGTGAAAAAGAGGTAGAGCGTCTTGGGTTGTCAGATACAGTAAGATTCCTGGGAAGGCATCCTGTTACTACAATGCCGATTTTTTTTGCTCAAGCCGATGTTATGTTGGTCACGCTAAAGGAAGAATTCATTTTCTCATTAACTATTCCTTCAAAGACACAGGCATATATGGCCTCAGGTAAGCCTATTCTTACGATGTTAAATGGTGCGGGAAGTGATGTGGTTGACGAAGCCCAATGCGGCTTAACTGCTAAAAGCGGTGATTACAAGGCTTTGGCAGCTAACGTAAAGAAATTGTATGGGATGAACAAGGCGGAGATTAGAGAGATGGGAGAGAGAGCAAAATCATATTATTTGAAGTATTTTGAAAAAGAGATGGTCATTGATCGTGTCAATGACATTTTATCGTGAAATTGTATTTGATAACGTTCTGTAAGATTGACTATCGCGAAAAGGTTCGGCATCTAGTTGCGCCAAGAACTTTTGATTATTCAAAAGCAGCTAAGGATTTTGGGTATTCGCCTTTTCTTTTGAGGATGGCGTAAAAGATGAAATCGAGCATTATAAGGACTCAAAGACTTCTCATAAATAAAGGCAGGATAAATGTTATTTGAATTGTTACGTGTAGCAATGGGTGTGCAGGAGAATATTTCCCGCATTCCAACAACGAAAGAGTGGGATTTGTTGTTTAAGCAAGCCCAAAAACAATCACTGGCAGGAATATGTTTTGCCGGGATTCATCGTATTGTAGCAAATACTGATGAAGGCTTCGCGAAAATTGGAATGACAAAATCACAATTCTTGGAATGGCTAGGCGTTTCAATTATGATTCAGAATCGGAATCGACAAATGAATCTGAGGTGTATTGAACTTCAAAGGAAATTAACTGAAGATGGCGTCCAGTTCTGCATATTAAAAGGGCAGGGTACTGGGTTGCGCTACCCTTGTGAGTTATCTATATATCGGCAATCTGGTGATATTGATGTTTGGATGTCCGGAGGAATAGACAAGGTTATGGCGTATGTTAATGGTATCGCACCAACTGACGAGGTAACAGGAAATCATATTCAGTTTCATCTTTTTGAAGATACGGATGTTGAGATGCACTTTCTTCCTATCAGGATATGCAATAGGTTAGCAAACAGTCGCTTGAAGAAATGGATTGCTTCGCAAGAATCTAATCAAATGCGCAATCCCGTTCCATTCGGCGATGCCGAACTCAATGTCCCTACAGATGAGTTTGATTTAGTTTACCAGATGCTCCATATTTATAAGCATCTATTCAATGAAGGCATTGGGTTAAGACAACTTATGGACTACTATTATGTTTTGAAGTCCAAAGTAGATGGTGGAGCCATACAACGTGTACATAAAGTAATATCATCTTTAGGATTGAATAAGTTTGCGTCTGCTTTGATGTGGGTAATTCGTGAGGTATTTGGATTAGAGGTCGAGTATCTACTTTGGGATCCAAATAAAAGAGATGGAGAGTTCTTGTTGAATGAGATTATGCAGATGGGGAACTTCGGCCATGGTGATCAACGTTTTCGTTTGAACAAGGAAGATTCACATATGAAACGCTTTTGGCAGATGAGTTCTAGTAAATGGCGTTTTGTGAGCCATTTCCCATCAGAAGTCATTTGGCAACCTATTGACATTATCCTTCGGTTCTTTGAACAGCGGGTTTTGCGCAGGAGGATATCGCTTGTTTCGAATACCTAAGATTTTGACTGTTGTTACGAGGTCGTATCACTATTTCAATTTATTACACAATATGAGCAATTTTCTGAGAACGGACAAGGGGATGTATTGATTACAGAAGAAAAGAACGGAGATGACAACATTCATCTTCCATCAGCAATCATTACCCTAAGTGCTGGTTTGGAAAAGATAATGAGCTATAAATAGAGAAAGGCAACCAAGAGGGAATCAGTCTCTATACAAAGTGGAAGATTTTTCGGCTGATTAAAACGATGGGCGTCCAATGTATGGCGCAAAACAAATTAAATAATAATAAAAACAAATCATTGCTATCCGGTAAAAGTTCCGGACGATTATTATAAAGTTTAACAATTAAACAAATTTGGTTCGGTTGAATCATCAAGTTCATTGTAAGCGTTCACTTCTCCGCCTTGCCTTTTGAAAAATAGGATTCACCTTTGCCGA